>Ga0102959_1000151_pt1 | contig 22872 bp, 18 predicted proteins | sample SalPonF2_B_D2_MG_FD_84520 | JGI IMG/M metagenome (GOLD analysis project Ga0102959, IMG submission 84520) | Salt pond soil microbial communities from South San Francisco under conditions of wetland restoration - Salt Pond MetaG SF2_B_D2_MG ...
ATTTACTTGATTTGACAAATGGTGTTGATACTCTTTTGGCATCGGCTGATTTAGATCCCGGCCGATACTCTGGGATGCGTTTGATTCTGGGAAGCGATAATACAGTGATGGTTGACAGTATGACGCATAATATGAAGGTGCCCAGCGGCCAGCACTCCGGATATAAAATTAAGTTTGACTCGATCGAACTAAAAGAGGGACAAACGATAAACGTTACGGTTGATTTTGATGCTTCACGATCAGTACATCAGGCCGGGAAAAGCGGAAAGTATATCCTGAGACCAGTGCTGAAAGCATTTGTTAAAAGTGGTGATCAGGTAGAGACGGGTTCTATTAGCGGAACTGTGAAGCCTTCTGATTCCGATGCCGGTATATTAGCTGTTATGGGTGAGGATACGACTTCCACGCAAGCGGATACAACCGGCGGATTTATGCTTCAAGGCTTGGATCCTGGACAATATAACCTGACTATTCAGCCAACCAACGATCAATATTCCGATACTACACTGACTGATGTTTCGGTTGAAAAAGGACAGGAAACAGATGTTGGTACTATTACATTAAGTGGGAGTCAATAGTGAGTGAGTTGGAACCCTCCCCAAACAAAGCCCGGCTTGTAAAAGCCGGGCTTTGTTAATTTATTCCGTTGCTGACGATTTTTGATTTACTTGATAGATGACGTTTCGAGCTTCGAGATCATCTAAAACCTGTTGAAAGCATTCTTCGTCAGCCCCTACATATTCCGGTGGATTGATTCCCGGATTTTGAAATTGCTTATTGAGCAACAAACGGGCAACAGCCGTGCAGGTGAATCCCGTTGTTCGTGCCATCGATGATAATTCCTCTTCGGGATCGTATCGATCATACAGATGATAGGTATATTCTACATACTTCTCATTTTCTATCCCTTTAATATTGATATCCATGATCGTGAACTCTTCGTCTTGAGGCTCCAGCTTCCATTCCTGAAATAATAACTTTGCAGTTAGATCTATTGGGCGAATTTCAGTTCCGTTAACTTTGTTCGGTTCTCTATCGAAAAAACCGGTTTCGCGAAGCATCTTCATGTATTCTATGTGACCGGGATAGCGCAGAGTCTTTTCTTTCATATTAGGAACTTCCATTGTTTGTAACAGGGTGCGAAGGCCATCGGTATTAAAAGCTTCCAGCGTCCCAACAGGATCAAGATCAACATATTCGGCATCGCTAAGAGCAGGTTTGGTGATAATATCCCCATCAACTACCAAACGGGCCGGGCGAATATATTCTTCAATGACATCGATGGGTGAGAAGGGAGCCTTGTATTCGTAGGGCCATGTCCGTTTTACCGGCAGCCCACCTACCATGCACTCGAAATGTTGAACGCCCATCTCGTTATTGTGATAACCGAGAATCATATTACTCATCCCGGGAGCTACGCCACAATCCATGACTACGGTTACGTCATTTTCTAAAGCTTTTTGATGAAGCTCGAAAGGATCCTCTTCAAAAAAGGAGATGTCCGCCACATCTTTCCCGGCCTCGATGATGCTTTCGAGAGTTTTGTACCCCATAAATCCTGGAACGGCAGAAACGACCAGGTCAAAGGGAGCAATCAAATCTGTAAGTTGTTTACGATCAGAAAGATCAGCCTCACTGATTTCCAGCGGATACTGTTTTTTTAACTGAGATAGAGCTTCGATATCAATGTCAGCAACGGTTAGGTTATAATCCTTACTTAGGTCAGAAGCTATTGCCCGTCCAACCCGGCCAGCCCCCAAAAGAATAATATCAGCCATAAAATAAGTCGTTAGGAATTAATATTCGATACCTCAGCACTAGTTTCTGAGGTACTACTTTTCTCTTATTTATTTAATACCTATAAAAGTAGGCCTAAATAACGAAAAAATATTTACTAATGCAGTATATCAGTACAGGCCGGTTAGATCATCGTAGTTTGGATAAGCGATATCTGATAGAAAGATGTAAGCCAAGATAATTTTCATCATTTTTATATACGTAATTATCATTCAGTTCGCGTCGAAAGGTAACCCCCAAAGCAGTTTCAAATTTGTTGTAAAAATAGGTGAGAGATGCTCCGAATCGCATTTCTACGTTGTGTAACCAGTATTTTTTGTTGTTAGGATTTTGGATATTTGCATCCAGCATGGCATTTGATTCGTAAAGGAAGTCGTTATTTTGAGCAACACGTTGACCAAAAATCTTAATCCGGCCCTTTCTAAGATAAAGAGAGCTGGCAATGTATTGACTGCTAGATCCCGGTCCTATTGATGCTCCCATTAGCTGTCCTCTATTAGTATAGCCTTGGACGGATTTGCCATGAACATAAAACGTTGGGTATCCACGAAAAGCTCCTGTCTTGCTGGCCTCCAATTGGGTCAATTCAGCATTAATAGAGAGGATTTTCTTATCATTCAAATTAAACGTTTTTAGTAGGCCCAAGGTATAGCCTCTGCTATGTTCGGGCTCGGTAAAAAAGTCGCGCCAGTTCCAGCTATGATCGTTTCGTGCCCATTCGCCGTAAATCTGTAGGCCACTTTTAGGGAAAGTCCATTTTCCAAAAAGAGAGATAAGCTGATCTGCCTGATCGTTACCGCCGACATTTGAGCCTTTTACGAAGTTGATTTTCGTTAAGGCTTCAAAAACTTGCAATAGATCTCGTGCCGGGATGCCTTCTGGAGAAATTGTTTCATAGAAAATTCGGTTTATTCCCAACTGAAGATTAGGCACAGGCTTTGGATTGAAAGATAGCGTCAGGCCGGTAATGTATCGTTCGTTATTGGAAGAGTTTGAATCAAAAAAGTCCGATTCTATGAGCTTACCCCAGATAAGCTTGGTTTGTAAATAGCCAATATAGATATCTTTTGGTTCGGAGGTTCCGATAAAGAAATGGCGGAATCCCGGTGCATTGCTGTCCATGAGTAGTGCATTTTCCTGGGCCGGTCCCCACCTCATCAACTCGTTTGAAAGCCCAGCAGTCCATCCGTGATAGTCGGCGCGCAGATAAGAATTTCCAGGGTCGAAAGTCCAGAATGGGTGATTACCAAATCGTTGGGACCAGTCGATATTCCCCAATGGATAGGAGTATATAGATCTGCCAGATCTTGTTTGGTACGGGGATAAATCCAGATGCTGGTTCTGGTTGAAAATGAGGTGTGGATGAAAAGAAGCAGAAAAAATGCTGTACTGTGCAAAGAATCCAGTTGAAAAATCTGTTGTAAATCCTCTGCCCTGCCAGACAGGACCGTCGTGCCATCCGCCGGGTTCCATCGACTGCCAATATGTACGCAATTTTATGTCATGGGGGAGTATAAGTAAGTCTTGGGTACTATCTACTTGAAAAGCTGGTGCGGAGATCGATGCCCAGGGATGCTGTTTTAGACTGTCTAATGCCTGTAGTGTTGGGTATTTGTTATCAGGAATATCAAACGGCTTATCTAAATTTGTCAGGGTTCCATTAACTTTGAGGACCTGTAAATAATCTTTATAGATATCATTGACTGGCAACTGTTGAGCACGTAGCGAAGGCAGATAGATGACAACAATCAATAAAAGAATTATCGCTATTCTTAATAAGAAAGTTTGTTTGATACGACAGGGGGAGCCGTTAAATTTGTGGGGTTTCATTGTCCTTCTTTTAGATGATATATTTATAAGATAGGTTTATCTTTTTAGTAGAGAAAGAAGGATTGAATTGTTCCGTAGTTGTCTAAAATCATAGAAATAAAATGGTTTATGGGTAAAAGTTTTTCTTATTTTATGCTTTGAGTTCTTAATTAGCATTGCCTACATTCATTTTCTAAAAAAACGAACGAGGCTCGTTTGGATACTGTCAAAATTATGTCAGCCGATGATCTGAATCGCACTTATGTGCGATTTGCCCATCAGTTTTTGGAGCCGCACGATAACCCCGCACAATTGGCTTTAATCGGAATGCAAACCCGCGGCGTTTATATGGGCAAGCGTGTGGTACAAATCATGGAGAACGAATTCGGTTTCAAACCTGATTTTGGCGTACTGGATGTTACCTTTTATCGGGATGATTTCCGGACGCGCTTAAAGATGCCCCAAGTGAAAGTAACCGAGATTCCTTTTGATTTATATGACCGGGATGTCGTTTTGATTGATGACGTTTTATATACCGGTCGAACGGTTCGCTCGGCAATGGATGCTCTTATGGATTATGGGCGGCCCCGAAGTATCAAATTCTGTTGTATGGTAGATCGGGGACATCGTGAGCTCCCTATTTGTGCCGATTATGTAGGCACAAAATTGCCTACCCACGTTCAGGAAGAAGTTCAGGTCAAAGTTAAAGAACTGGACGATGAAGATGCGGTATATATAGTCCGCAATGCTGAGGAGGGCCAATAATGGATGAAGAAATAAAAGAAATGGAAAATACCGACTACGATTTTCCCCATAAGCACCTGTTGGGCCTGGCCGATTACTCCAAAGAGGATATCCTCTTTGTTTTAGAGCAGGCCAAGTATTTCAGAGAAATCCTGGATCGCCCCGTCCCCAAAGTTCCCACGCTTCGGGACAAGACAATCGTGAACCTTTTTTATGAGAACAGCACCCGTACCCGTTTGTCATTTGAATTAGCCCAGAAGCGGATGGGAGCCGATGTCGTTAACTTTTCGACCGGCTCTTCCAGCGTCAAAAAAGGAGAATCACTAAAGGATACTATTCGCAATATCAGCTCGATGAAAATCGACATGGTAGTGGTAAGGCACGAGAGCCCGGGCGTTCCACATTTTTTAACGCGCTGCGTGGATGCCGCCATTATCAATGCCGGTGATGGAGCTCACGAGCATCCTACTCAAGCTTTGCTTGACATGTTTACCATGCGGCAAATTTATCCCGATCTGACTGGCAGGAATATTGCTATCATAGGGGATATTGAACACAGTCGTGTGGTACGATCCAATGTTATCGGACTTAAGAAGTTGGGGGCAGATGTAACGATTTGTGGTCCCAAGACGATGATGCCGGTTTATGTCCATGAGCTTGGCGCCAATGTATCTCACAGTTTGGATGAAGCACTTGGCTGGTGTGATATAGCCATGGCGCTACGTATTCAGTTAGAACGGCAGGAGGAAGGCACAGAGCTATTTCCCAGTATTCGGGAATACCACCAAACCTTTGGGATTACAATGAAACACCTGGAGAAATATCCCGATTTTACTATCATGCATCCCGGCCCGGTAAATCGGGGAGTAGAAATGGAAAGTGAAGTAGCCGACAGCGATCGGTCAATTATCCTCAGCCAGGTGACAAATGGGGTGGCGGTTAGGATGGCAATTCTATACTTGCTGAGTGGTGGAACACGGGTATAATTGAATAAGCCCCAGGAGCCTGTCGGGTTTAGGAAATTGTAACGAAAAAGAGCTCAAAATATGGCTAAAGCTGCCGGTTTTGCAGTAGATTTAGCTAAGTCCGACCGCCTCCTAAGCTTTTACAGTAACTCTTTCCTTGTTCCCCTTCCTTTTCCAACGGGCAAGTACAATCCCCGCAATTACAATGCCGGAACCGACCAATTGCAGCGCGGTAAGCTTTTCATTAAGCAGGATGATACCGAAGACTACTCCCTTTACTGGTACAAGATTTTGATAGGTTGTTGTATGCACGGCTCCTACCGTTTGGATTCCATAATTCCAGATCAGGTATGCCGCCCCAATTGATAATAGTCCGCTATAGACAATTCCACCGTAAGCACTTGCTGAAATCGAAGCCCAATGAAGCTGTAATATATTAGGAAGTCCTACTAGAAAAAGCGTAATACAACCGATTGTAGCCATAATTGCTGAATATTGAATAGGGGTATATCTTTCCAGAAATGTTTTGGAAAGGATTGTATAGCCGCCCCAAACAACAGCTGCCACAATAATGATGAGATCACCAATTAGACTGTTAGATTCTAGCGACAAAGGCTCAGAGCCTCCTAAGACGATAAGCACGATGCCGGCAAAAGCAAAAATAACGCCTGTAAATTTCAGGAGGTTCATCTTTTCAAGATTAAAGAAATGGCTGAATAGCGCTACCCAAATCGGAGACGTACCCAGCATCACTGCGGCGTTGGCTGCGTAAGTGTGGTTGATGCCCACGATAAATAGGCCTTGGTAAATAAGATTTCCCAGCAACCCCATACCTAGCAGGGGTAGCCAGTCTTTCCGGGGAATTGAAAATGTTTGGCCTCTATAGATTAGAACACCCCAGACGGCTATTGCAGCCAGGATAAATCGCAGACCATTAAAACTCAAGGGGTCAAACTCGGAAAGAGCACTTTTAACGACTGAAAAATTTAAAGCCCATATAACGGCTACCAGAAACAGAGAGCCTTCGACTAAAGTATTCTTGGATATTTTCAATGTTAAGCATAGATGTTTTTGAAACTTGTACGAATCGCAAAAGTAAGGGATAATTCGGTAAATCCCTTCTCTTAACAATTATTTTACATCACTACTGAAACTTTAAAAGAGTAACTATTGTATAATCTAATTCAGCTGATTAATTTTGGTCACTTTATGACCAACAGTCATTTATTTTAGTCACAATGGGAATAGAAGAACGAAAAGCACGAGAAAAAGAACGCCGGCGAAATCAAATTATAGATGCAGCAGAAAAGGTCATTTTTTCCACGGGGCTGGACCAGGCTACTATGAATGAGATTGCCAAAGAAGCAGAACTGAGTAAGGGGACCCTCTATCTTTATTTTGAGAATAAGAATGAGCTGTATATGGCGATTACCGAACGAGGTTCACAAATTCTGAACAACCGTTTTGCCAAGGTTTTAGCGAGCGATTATACCGGTTTTGAATTGATCCGTTTGATCGGAGAAACCTACTTGGATTTTGTGCGAAGTAATCCTGACTATTTTAAGTCATTTATCTATTATGAGTCGCTAAACGATGCTGAGGAGCTCGAAAAGAGTGATTACGCACAGGCCTGCGAAGCCAACAGGCGCGAAGCTTTAAACTATATGATTCGGGCCTTGCAGATTGGGATGCAGGATGGCACCATCGATGATAGTTACGATCCCATTGAACTGGCTGTACTTATATGGTCGAGCACGCGCGGAATAACTACGGTAAGCCATATGAAACACGATGGTTATCACTTTAAAATGCTGGACGAAATGAAGGTTCCGGCGGAAACCCTTTTTGAACATTTTCTAAAGCTTATCGGAACGGGAATCGCAACCGAAAAAGCAAGGAAAGAAGGAATGACTGACAGTCATAATATTGAAACAAGTGAAAAATAGAGACGTAAAATTGCTTCACCTTTTTGCTGAATTTATGAACCGTTTTAAAACCAACAGTTTCCCAAACGATATGCAAAATTATTCCTTTGGTACTTTGAAGTATTCAATTTGGTTAGGGATAATGGCCGTAATTGTACTGGTAATTTCATCTTATTCAGCGGGGGCCCAGAATACTGATACGACTTTTGTTACCAAGGCTGTGGGTCCACAGCACGTTTTGAAATTAACCGAAGCCATACAAGTAGCATTGGCAAATAATTCGCAAGTCAAACGCTCGCTGTTAAATCTAAAAGATGCTGATGAACAGGTAAAGCTGGCATGGAGCGAGGTATTGCCGGATGTAACCGGCTCCGCAACCTATACCCGTAACCTGGAGATCCCGGTTAATTTTGTACCTGCCAAGTTTTTTAATCCTAATGCTGCTCCCGACGAGCTTATCCCCCTGCAATTTGGAACAGATAATAATTGGCATGGGGGGTTTTCTGTCCAACAGACACTATTTAGTGGGGAAGCTTTTGTTGGCATTAGCACATCCAAACTTTATAAAGCGGCTCAGTCCGAAAACTTGCGAGCGACTACACAGCAAATCGTGACCCAAACGCGACTTGCCTATTACAATGTGTTGGTTGCCCAGGAGCAACTGCGGCTACAGCAAGCTACAGTAGATCGATTGTGTAAAAATCTCGAAGAAAATAAAGCTCGTGAAAACGCTGGGCTCGTCGATCATTATGCCGTATTACAGGTACAGGTTCAGCTCAGTAACCAAGAGCCCCAGCTCACACAAGCAAAACATGCCGTAAATCAGGCAAACCGAGAGCTCAAAGTGGTTATGGGAGTGCCACTGGATTTGGAATTTGATGTGCAGGGAGATTTGAGTTCATTTGAAGTAAGTGCCCAAAGTGCGACCAAAGGGGTAAATGAAAATCTTAAAAAAGTGGACGGCATGACTCCCTATCAATACCATGCTGATACTAATATTATGGATATTGCTACAGATAAGCGGGGCGATATTCGAATGGTCGAAAAGCAAAACCAGTTGAAAACCAAGCAGATCAAGGCGATTAAAGGCAGGTTCTTGCCCCAGCTAATGGCGGATTACAACCTAAACTGGTCGGCGGCCCAAGCGGGAAACCCGGTCTTTTTTGGCACAAGTGATACTCGTGCTCGCTCGCAAACACTGGGTCTTACGCTTAGCTGGCCTATCTTCCAGGGGTTTCAGCGGACTGCAAATCTTAATATTGCCAAGATCGAAAAGAAAGATTTGGAAGAGCAAAAACGAGCAGCCGTTAGGTCTGCCAAGAACGAAGTATTATCGGCTCGTGAATCATTAAATCAGGCGATTGAAACGGCACCGGCACGTAAGAAAGCGTTGGATTTGGCACGGGAAGGATATAACAGGGCCCAGGCTCGATTGGAAAATGGAATAGGCTCTCAGTTAGATGTCACCAATGCTGAACTGCAGTTACGGCAGGCTGAGACCAATTATGCAGAAATGGTTTACCATTACCTCTCTGCTAAAGCGCATTATGATAAGGCCATTGGGATGGTGCCATTTGTAGATCAGAACGAACCGATTTTAAACGATTAAAAATATTACATCACTGTATAATGAATAAGCAAAGTTTACTCTCAGCATTTTTAATATTCATCGTTTTTGTCGGCTGTAACAAAAAAGAGCCGGCCGCCAGTGAGGAATTGGTAAAAACTGTTAATGTAGAAACGAAAACGATTAAACCGCAGATATTTAAGCGCTATTTGAAGCTTGTTGGCAATGTTGAGTCTCAAAATGACGTACGTATTTCAGCCGAAGTTTCCGGTCGAATTCAAAAATATTTTGTGGAACAGGGCGACAACGTTAAAAAGGACGAACCGATTCTTAAGATTGATGATTCACAGCTGCTTCGGGAAAAAGAACGACTGGAAGCGGTGACGGGGCAGACTAAAGAAAATTATGAGAGGCTAAAGCGATTATATGAGCAAGATAGCGTCGGCTCCGAAATGGATTACCTGAATGCCAAATATAATTACCAGCAGAATAAAGCCTCGCTCGAAGCGGTAAAAGTTAATATTGGAAAAACGACGGTAAAGGCTCCCTTTGATGCCACGGTGGAAAATGTGATGCTGGAAGAAGGCGAAATGGCTGCACCTGGTGCGGTGCTCGTTCGTTTGATCGGTACCAACCGTCTCAAAGTTTCTACTGGAGTGCCTTCAACCTATTCAAATGTGGTTAATAGAGGAGATACAGCGCAAATCTGGTTCGATTTTCAATTAGCTGATACCCTGCGGCTGCCTATTACTTTTGTAGGTAAAAGTATTAGTCAGCAAGCCCGGACTTTTGAAGTTGAGATGAAATTGCCACCTGCAACCGACGATTATAAGGTGGATATGCTTGCCAACGTTATGATCCAGACGTTGAAGCAGGATAATGCCATTGTTGTTGGCAAAGAGTATATATATCAGAATGGGGATCAGAATCTTGTTTATACCGTGGATAAGAATAAGGAAGGCAAGCTTGTAGGACGTGTAAAGCCGGTGACATTGGGACCATCGTACCAAAATAATGTGATGATTACTGGTGGTCTCAAAGAAGGAGATCGTCTGATTACCGTAGGGTCTTCTTTCTTGAAGGATGATATGCGCATTAACATTGTAGATGAGAAGCCCGACAATATTGCCCAAAGAAATTCCTAAAATATTCTAAGAATGAGCAACAAAGAAACGAAGTCTGAGAACTATTCCGGTAACGGACAAAGTAAGTATAAAGACCAGAAAGAGTTTGGGCTTACTTCCTTTTCGATTGAAAATCGAATCAGTGTGCTGGTATTGATTTTGCTGGTTATGGTGATGGGGATACAGTCGTACTTATCTATCCCCAAAGAGGCTGCGCCGGATATTACAGTGCCCAATATTTTGGTGATTACTACCTATCCCGGCACGTCGCCTGAAGATATGGAGAGCTTGGTCACGCGTAAACTGGAGGATGAGCTGAGCGGTATTTCTGATATAAAGGAGATGAACTCCACGACTACCGAGGGTTATTCCAATATCAACATGGAATTTAATTCGGATGTAAATATAGATGATGCTATCCAAAAAGTGCGCGAAAAGGTGGACTTGGCCAAACCCGATTTACCCGCGGATGCTGAGGATCCGATCATACAAGAAATTAACTTCTCAGAATTTCCCATCATGCAAGTGAATATTTCGGGGCAGTATGGCTTGATTCAGTTGAAACAGATTGCCGAGGATCTGCAGGATAAACTTGAAGCTATCCCCTCTGTTTTGGAAGTGAACCTTGCCGGGGGACTTGAAAGGGAGGTAAAAATAGATGTCAACCTGCCAAAGCTAAAATATTATGGGCTCACTTTTGGCGACTTGATAGCTTCGATAAAGCGCGAAAATGTGACTGTTCCCGGGGGGAATATTGATGTAGGGATTAAGAAGTTTTTGGTGCGCGTGCCCGGTGAATACGACAGCGTGGAACCGATTGAAGATATTGTAGTAGATGCCCCCAATGATAAGCCCATTTATATTCGGGATGTCGCCGATGTTTCTTTTGGTTTTAAGGATCGCGAGACCTATGCCGAATTAAATAACGACCCGGTAATTTCACTGTCCATTGTAAAACGGAGCGGCGAAAATATCCTGGAAACCTCATCTGCAGTCAAGAGTATTTTAAATAAAGAGCTTCCGCAACTGCCACCGACGACTCATTTCGAGATCACCTCGGATCAGAGTAAAAATATTAATTCTATGGTAAGCAGTCTGGAAAATAATATTATTTCGGGGTTGCTGTTGGTGGTTGGCATACTCCTATTCTTCCTGGGAATACGTAATGCTTCTTTTGTGGGAATAGCTATTCCTCTGTCAATGTTCCTTTCGTTCATCGTCCTAAGTATACTCGATATCACAATGAACATGATTGTTTTATTCTCGCTTATCCTGGCCTTGGGCATGCTTGTGGATAATGCTATTGTGGTGGTTGAGAATATCTACAGATACCTGGAAGAGGGTCACAGTAACATTGTGGCAGCCAAAAAAGCGACGGGCGAAGTAGCCATCCCCATTGTTTCTGGTACGCTGACGACCCTGGCAGCCTTCTTCCCGTTGTTATTCTGGCCTGGAATTGTGGGAGAATTTATGAGTTATCTGCCAATTACGCTTATCGTAACACTTAGTAGCTCATTGTTTGTAGCGTTAGTTATCAATCCTGTGCTTTGTGCATTGTTTATGGATCTTGATCAGGCTGAAGGCTCAGATAGGCCAAAGATGACCCGGAAAGGCCAAATATTTATTTTGGCTGCTGCCGGGGTGTTGTTGATTATCGGTTTGATAAGCAGTGTGCTTACTTGGACTATGCTAATCATGCTTGGCGTGCTCTTGTGGCTGACCAACCGCTATATCATGAGTCCGATAGGTGATTGGTGGCAAACGAAAGGCATTCATAAGGTTTTGAAAAAATATGAAATCACGCTACGCTGGTCGCTGGATCATGGTAAATCGGTTATGGGAATAGCGATGCTGGTATTGTTTTCCAGCTTTGTGATTTTCTGGAGTTTTAACCCGGGACTCGAGTTTTTCCCTGAAAATATTCCACCGTCCCGCGCTTATATTCAAGTAGAAACGCCTATCGGGACTAATGTAGATTTCACAAAATCGGTTATTGATAAACTCGAGAAGAAAGTCCCGACAATTCCTGATAGCCATGATATAAAATCAGTTTTAAGTACAGCAGGTTCCGCTATAACCTCCGGTCCCAGAGCTGGTCATGGTACCTCCTCTCATCTGGGTACGATCGTACTTAATTTTGTTGATTACCAAAAGCGTGAGGGTAGTACCTTTGATGCTATTGAGTATGCGAGGAATCATTTTCCCCAAAATATAGCTGGTGCCGATATAACCGTAGAAAAAGAGCAGCAGGGACCTCCATCGGGTAAGCCCATAAATCTTGAGTTGTCGGGTAAGAATATGAAAATATTGAAGCAGGGATCCGATGATGTGTTGCGAATATTGCAGAACGACCCGGTGTACAGTAAGCTGGACGGGCTGGATACCGATTTGCCCAAATCCAGACCCGAAGTACGAATTCAGGTTGATCGCGAGAAGGCGGCGACTTTTGGTTTGTCAACGGTGGATATCGGCAATACCGTTCGACAGGCAATTAACGGGGTTGAAGCTTCTAAATATCGCGACGGCAAGGATGAGTATGACATCACCGTTCGCCTGGGCAAGCAGTATAGAAACGACTTGAGCACCCTTCATGATCTGATGATCGGTGGAGAAGAAGGTCGGCAGATCCCGCTTTCGAGCGTTGCTTCCTGGAAGGTAACTGAAGGGCTGGGCGGCATCAAGCACAAAGATCAGGAGCGGGTGGTGACCGTAAGTGCTGATGTACGCTCCAATTATAATGCCAATGCGGTATTGCAGCAAGTGCAGCAAGTGTTGCATAATTATATAACGAAAGAACTGCCCAGTGGTTATACGGCTAGTTGGACGGGGCAGCAAGAGGATCAGCAGGAGGCTATCGACTTCTTGTCTAAGGCATTTCTTATTGCCCTGTTTTTGATATTCTTTATCCTGATTTCACAGTTTAATTCGATTAGTAAACCCTTTATCGTGATGACCTCGGTCATCATGTCAACGGCCGGTGTGTTATTTGGACTTACGTTTTTCCAGATGCCATTCGTGATTATTATGACTGGCATCGGCGTAATCTCACTTGCCGGGGTAGTTGTAAACAATGCCATTGTACTGATCGATTATATCGATATTCTTCGAACCCGGGACAACATGCCACTGTATGAGGCGCTGGTTAAGGCCGGGAAAGTTCGTTTTCGTCCCGTTATCTTAACCGCCTTAACTACTACCTTGGGACTGGTGCCGCTGGCTATCGGTTTCAACCTGGATTTTATTACACTTATCAATTCGCCGGTAGAATTTTTTACGCACCTTGGCCAGTATTTTTATTGGGGAGGCGAGCAGGCTGCCTGGTGGGCACCAATGGCTATCGCCGTAATCAATGGGCTTATTTTTGCCACTTTCCTGACGCTTATTTTAGTACCCGTATTGTATTACCTGTTCGAGAAGGGGCGCCAAAAAGTAAATGTATTCTTCTTTAATGAAGAGGAGCCGGGTATTATCCTGTCTCCAGCAGGAGCTAAGGATGAAGAGCGTACACAAGAAGAGGCCGAACCGGTAGTTGGAGCGTAATACCCGCTTACATAGTTGGCTATTCCCCTAGAGTTGTTGTTTTAAATGATTATCAAAGCAATACCTTTTTTTTGGGATGACCAACTCAACAAAAAATTGTATCTTGGCAGCCAAATAAATGATTAATACCAACAGAAGAACCAGATTGTGATTCAACGCATACAGTCATTATTCCTATTTTTAGCTTGTCTCCTGAATGGTAGCGTTTTTTTTAACGCTATCTATACGCACGCTATAAACGATCCCCAGGCATGGATTGGGTACGGTTTTACTATAATTCTTGCTTTGGCCATTATTAGTTCTCTGTACTGCATTTTCCTTTACAAAAACAGGCAAAACCAACTGCGCTGGGTTAGCATAACGATGGGCGTGCAGCTTGTGGCGCTTGGTTTTGCGGTAGGGATCTATATCTCGCTTGGTGGGTTTGGCACTTATTTGTGGGATGAAACAATTGGCCTTGTTTTACTATTATTGGCCCTTGCCGCCCAGCTTTATGCACGCAAAAAAATCAAAGACGACATCGAGCTTGTTAAGTCGATGGATCGCATTCGCTAACATTTTAGCTGCAATCCAGGTCTTTTATGGCTAATCATTATCCCAAAGCGAAAGTACTGATAGCTTTTGCTGCCGGGCTGGCAGCTTTCGGATTTGCCCCCATTTTTGTCCGCTACGCCTCAGACACTTCTCCTTTGGTATTAGTGGTTTACCGGACGGTATTTGCTGCGGCTATTTTGTTTCCCTTCTGGCTGTGGCGCAGAAGCAAGGAGCAACGTGAGGGCAAAGCCAGGGAGCGAATGTGGATCGGATTATCCGGCCTTTGTTTGGGACTCCATTTTACCTTTTGGATCTCTTCGCTTTACTATACTTCCGTAGCTTCGGCTTCCGTGCTGGTAACCATCCATCCCATCATTATGATTTTGATTGAACGGCTGTGGTTTAAGCGCGGCTTTGCCAAGGCAACCTGGACAGGCGTTCTCCTGGCATTTTCTGGATCTGTATTGTTGGGGATATCCGACAGCCAGATCGACCAGCCGTTTGCCAACCCACTGTTCGGGAATATGTTGGCTATCGCAGCCGCCGTGATATTTGTTGTGTACCTGTTGATTGGGCAACAAATCCGCCAAAAGCGTGAATGGATTGACTATGTCTTCCCGGTTTACTTTTATGCCGCGGCGACCTGCGTACTAATAGCCCTGATGCTAGGTAAGAATCTTCTTGATATTTCGACTGTAGGCGTTTGGGCAGGTGCTGGGCTTGCTCTCGGTCCGCAGATAATGGGACATGGATCGATGAATTACGCCGTGAAGTATATATCCCCCACCTTAATTTCTACCTCGGTATTGACCGAACCACTGCTCGCCTCTGTGTTAGCCTATTTGCTGTTCAACGAGTTGCCTCCATTGACCTCCATTGCAGCCATGTTTATTACTCTTGCAGGCGTTGGATTGACCTGGAGACGGGGCAAAAAATGATGTCCGATTAATTCAAACAAGGCTATTTATCATAGTTGAATCCTCTATAATGGCCTCAGGGCAATTCTTGACTTTGGATAAACGATATAGCATTGAAGTGTGTTAAACCTTGATAATAATCCAAATAGTAGGCTGTTAACGAACATTAGAAAATTTTGTAATACCGAAAATCGGTAAATTTTTTGACTATCTTGCATAAAACGAAAAAAAGTAATGTACTCGGCTACCAATCATTTGCATAGAGGTTTATCTATTGATAACCAAATTATGCGCTATGACATATTTTAAAAATCCATCAAGAAAATACTTAGCGGTTGCCGGTATTTTTGCACTGTCTTTTATGTACACCGGCTGTATCAACAAAAGCGATATCGATCAGTTTGTTGACCGCAATAAAAGCAATGATAACGGAGGCGTTCTCAATGTTTCGGTAACCAAACCGGTAGATCGTGATTATGCCGATATCAAACGCAGTGGTATGCTCAGGATGATCACCCGTTACAGCTCAAACACCTACTTTTTGCATCAAGGGGTAGAATGGGGATTCGAATATGAGCTTGTCAGGAAATTTGCCCAGCAGCACGATCTGGCACTGGAAGTCGTTATTATTGGTCCCAATGATAATCCTTACGATATGTTAAACAGCGGCAAGGGCGATTTGATCGCGGCCAACTATACCGCCACTTCTGTACGTAAGAAGTACGTTGATTTTACCCGTCCATATAACATTGTTAACGAGGTAATGGTGTTTTCGAGTGATATTAACGATCCGCCCAAGACCTTGAAAGAGGTGGCCAAAAGAGGAATCCCTATCACCGTACGTCGCAACAGCTCCTACTATCACCGTCTTAAAGAACTGCGTAAAAAGGGTTTAAATCTGGCAATACACCTGGTGCCGAACACCATGGATACGGAGTCATTGCTGTTTGAAATCTCCAGTAACAAGTATTCGGCAACCGTGGCTGATGACAATATTTTCCAAGCCTCCAATAAATATATGAATGGTCTGACACGCGGACCTACGGTTGCCAAAAACGATACCATTGCCTGGGCCGTGCGTAAGAATGCTGATAATCTAAAAACGGAGCTAAACCGTTTTCTTTATAATCATTTCCGATTTGGCAAGGAAGGTGAACCGCCCAAACGTTCTACCTTCCTTAACGTACTGCGAAAACGGTACTTCAAATCGGGTCCGCAAATTGCTGATTATTATAATCCGGAAAGCAACAGCGATAAGGCAGGGGGCATTTCTCCTTATGATGATATTATCAAGCAGGTTTCGGATTCCGCCGGGGTCAACTGGTTATTGGTTGCCTCCATTATCGCACAGGAGACTAAATTTAATCCCAATTCAAAAAGTTGGGCTGGCGCTATCGGATTGATGCAGGTATTGCCGCGTTTTTCGAATGTTTCTGATGACAGCCTCTATAATATCCGAACCAACATTAAAGAAGGCATACGTATCATAAAGAAACACCTGCATCATTATTCGTATATGGACAGCACCGACCAGTGGTCGTTTGCCTTGGCTGCTTATAATGCCGGCGCCGGACATATAGCGGATGCCCGTCGGCTGGTTATTGACGAAAATAAGAATCCCAACAAATGGGAAAATGCCTCAGACGCGCTTTTAAAACTCATGCACCGGAAGTATTATAAAGATGCCCGTTACGGGTTTTGCCGGGGTATAGAAACGGTTAGATATGTGCAGCAGATAAAAAATCGCTACAAGACCTACAAAAGTATTTTAGCGATGAATAAAAGTGACAAGAGGGGCCAAGCTCCCGGCGTTCTTGGAATGTTCAATTTACCCTGACAACAATCAAAGTAATATCATCGTGCTGAACTCCGCCAGAGAATTCCAGCACTTCATTTTTAATAGCTTCTTTTATTTCTGCAGCTGATCGTCCACGGTTATTTTTGATGCACTCGTACAGCCGTTCCTCCCCGAATTCTTCCGTCTCGTCTTCGTTTTTAGCTTCGGTGACGCCATCGGTATAAAATATAAGAATATCGCCGGATGACAGTCTAATAGTCTGCTCTTGGTAGGGCGACATGGTTGGCATAGCGCCCAGGATAAGACCCCCTTCTTCCAGTTCTTCGGGCTCTTCGCATCCATTCTTAAACCAAACCGGCGGATTATGACCAGCGTTGACAAAGCGAAATTCTGAGTTTTCCGGATTAAAGATTCCCCAGAAAAAGGTAATAAACTTATCGCTTGGGGTATTCCGGTAAATAATATCGTTCACTTGCCCGGAGGCCTCGCTTAGCGAAATATCGACCGGAAGCAATACATGTAACATGGCCTGTAGATTAGCCATGAGCAGCGCAGCAGGAATACCCTTTCCGGTTACATCGCCAATGGCCATCACAAGCCGATTGTTGGGGGCTTCCAGGATATCATAATAATCGCCGCCAACTTGGTAAGACGAGATGTTTTCGGCTACGATATTCAGCTTCTCGGTTTCGGGAATAGGGTCGGGGAGCAGCCCCTTTTGGATGCTCTTGGCAATATTGAGTTCTTCTTCGAGACGCTCCTTTTCGATGCGCTCTTCCAGCAAAAAGGTTTTCTGTATGGAAAGTACTGCCAAATTCCCCAGAGACCGCAAAAAGTTATAGTCGGAGGTGCTGTATTCTTCCTGGTTGGCGCGAGATCCCACACCGACCAAAGCAATTTTCTCACTTTGGAAATGAAGACCGATAACCGCTTTTATCTCATTTCTTTCCAAAAAAGTAATCTCCCCGGCAAGGGTTTCATCTACTTCATAAAGATCTCTCTCCAAGGAGAATAATTTGTTCATCTCTTTTTTAGGCAGCTTTCCGCTAATACCACTGCTGGCTACCATCTTGCGTTCGCCCTCATTTTCCAAAATGAAAAAGAACTTGCGAATAAGCATCTGGCCAAGCATGGCAAATTTGAAGATCCGCACGATCTCCTCGCGGTCCACCATGATATTGAAATCCTTACTCAGATCGAACAGGGTATTCAGCTCATAGACTTTACGGTCTAACATCCTGTTGATACGCCGAAGCTCGGTGAACATCCGGGAGTTGGCAATTGCCACCGAAGAGATGATGCACAGACTTTCGACAAACTCAATTTCATGCTGGCTTAAGGGCTGCTTATTTCCTTTGGGCCCCAGGCATAGAAAGCCGATGTGGTCGTTGCTGGTCCTGAGATTGAAAAAAGTACATTGCTGCTGATTTTCTAACACATCCGGAATATCAAACTCATCCTCCGCGCAGCGAATGATCGACTGTTGTTTGATTTCATCATCCACATCAAACTCAAGATGTTGGTCTTCACGGGGGCAGTTGCGCCCCTTCGATTTGGAAACGATATAATTATCAGAACCCGGTTGATATATCATCACCATGGCGCGAGTAACCATCAGCTTACCCATGATAATGAGCAACAGGTTATTGAGCACGAAATCCATATCCTGGGATTCAATCAAAAGCCGGGAAGTCTCCAGGATTGTTTTTAGCTCGAATCGCGAATGTCGATCATCTTGTGAAGTGGAAGAGCTGCTCAAAGTGGTTACTTTTTTTTTGTCATGCGAATTTCATTAATTGGTCCATCTGTCTGATATTCCACATCGTCCATCAGCTTTCTGATCAAATAAACACCAACGCCCCCTCTTTTCTTCTCTTTAATCTTTTGTCTTACATCGGGTTCTGTATAACTGGAAGGATCAAATGCATTACCGGTGTCCAGTAAAGAAATCCAGAATTTATCATTGTCGTAGCCCAGTTCGATATCTACCGACTTATGCTCATTATTCTGATAAGCATGTTTGATGATATTGGTATATGCTTCATCAACAGCCAGACGAATATCGGCAACATCCTGTTTTTTGAAACCATAGTCGGAAGCATGTTTGGCTACAAAATTACGTACTTCAGCCAAATGCTTGGTTGAAGCCTGAACCGACATGCTATATGTAGTGGTTGAGTTCGACAAGGCAGTTATTATTCAGTTTCATCATTTTCAAACTTCTCAATGGCGTCTGACTCTTCCTGGAGGATATCGTAGAGTGTGGGGAACCCAAGCAGATCGAATACATTGTAAACTTTCGGATTCATGTTGGTAAGCTTGATGTCGCCTCCCAGCGATCTGACATCTTCGATATATGCCATAAAAACGCCAAGCCCTGCACTGGCGATATAATCCAGGTCGTTGCAATTCACAATAATCTGGTGTTTGTCCTGATCAATGAGGCGCTTGAGCGAATCCTCTAATTGCGAAGCAGTATGAGCATCAAGTTCGCCGCTTAGCTCCAGGACGTCATAAGAGCTAACTTCCCTGTGATTAATTTTAAAATTTTTCATTACTGCGGATTTGATTTTAGAAAGCTTTTCCAAGATGGAATGAACCTATAAACATAAAAAATTTTATGAACATGGTACGCAAAAATGATTAAAGGCGTAAATTTTGTTTTGCTTCGGAGCAATTGCCCGGAATGTGACAATGGGCGTACGAAAAGGAGAGGAAAAGGATTCAAAAAGATAAGGCCTCACACGTATCAGGTGTGAGGCCCTGACTATTCATCAAGAGAGACGCTACTTGAGCGCATTAAAATATACGGTAATTAAATCTTTCCTTGCAAATCTTTTTAGAAGAACAATGTTGTAGTGAGCTATAAAATGTTAACGTTAACTCAAACATCGCTATTTGCTTGCGAGACAGTGTTTTTTAGAAATAAGTCGGTCTGTGTTATGACAGAATCTACTGATTTTGATACCAGTGAACTACAGATTACATGCGTTTTTGCGTCTTGGAAGTTCACTGATTTCACAATTTGTGTGCGAGATCTCAGGATTTTTATCATCCTTTTAATAGCTGTTATTGAAACCAAAGTATCCTGTTCCCGATTATTTTTATAATAATAGCCGACAAAAACCGGGCAGCTTATTTTTTCGAACAATTTTTTCTGCATATGGTGCTGGGTAAAACTGCCCAGGGCCAGGGCTCCCTGCAGTGCATACTCTTTATACCAAATCCGATCCTCGGCATAGGTAGTCTGCTGCGTTTTTATCAGATGTTTTCTCCCGAGGAGAAGTCCCAGACTCTTCCGGCCAAGGGGGATCATCAGGAATTTTTCTTTGAAGCCGTAAAAGCGAATAAGAGGGGAATAGAGAACAAGCGAGGCGATATCCTGCTTAAATGTATTTTGCGCTGCGAGATACAGGCCCAGAGATCCGCCGGTGGAGGTCCCCATCAAAATAACTTTTTTGCCGATTCGCTTGCCAATTTCAAAGGCAAAGCGTGCCGAATCCAACAATTTCTCTTCGGTGAGCTGCAGTAAGGGGTAATCGGTATCGAGACCATGTTCATCCAGTCGGCTCAGAAACAAATTGTAGCCGAAGCTCTGGGCAATGGCACGATGAACGGGATTCCCTTCGGGATGGCTGGCCCGGAAGCCATGCAGATAAACAATAGCATATTCGGTTTGCTGGGGAACCTTCGAATCGCAGTTCCATACAATCTTGGCCTCGGCACCGGGTTTTAGCGAATAGGCCGACTCTCGATCAGATAGATACGTATCCAGTTGATCAAGCTTGTCCGGGATTTTAGGGAAGTCTTTCGTCATAATTAGCGTGTGGTTAACATAATATTTGACACAAAAAATCATCGGCTGCGAATCCCAAACCGGCTTCGCACTATGGGAGGGAGAATTTCGGTGGTCCATTACTGGGGCTTGCTTGTTTCATTTGTCAGACGGAAATCCCAGCCGTCAGACGAGTACGGACCGGTACGAAATTCTCAACCACTTCCTTTGTGCTATGCCTGGTATTCTAATGCCTTACGCCTTGTTTCAAAGCAGTATTTATGCAAAAGAACATCTTGGGCAACGAATGCAAACAACAGCCAACATGAGCCTCTTATATTGGATTATTCCATCTGATCTCATTCGATTAATTAGTTAGAGACCTTTGAAAAACCAGGAATTTTGTTCAAGATCAAAGCTTAAGTAAATCCGAAATCGGAGTCCCGAAAAATTTCGGGATAAGGATTTCAAATACACGAAAATGCGGAGCCTGATCAATAAGGTCGGTTTCGCAAAGGCCTCTAGTTAAGCTTAGAAAAAGCAGTTACAGCGTTTGGTGTAATTGAATTCTCCGGCAATAAAAAAAGCACCGGGAAGAACCACGGTGCTTTTTCAAACGGTTTAATACCATTAATCTTCCGGTTTAGACATATCTTCAGCAGTATCGCTCTTGGCCATAGAGATCCATGATTTGGCCTGATATTCTCTTTGCAGCTTATCCTGAAGTTTCTGAGCCATATCTTTGGTAGCTAAGCGGCCAAGACGCACGCGGAACCAAATATCACCGGTATCTTCGTTTCCAAATTTAACAACATAGGCATTTTCGTATCCCCGGTCTTTCCATTTTTTAACCTGGGCCTGGGCTTTATCGCGAGAACGCCAGGACTCAACCTGCACGGCAAACGGACCATTCGGATCAAATTTAATGCGATTACGTTCTTTTTCTCTTTGTTTTGCTGCCTGAATACTATCCTGCCGCGCCTGGGCAATGCTATCCTGCCGTTGTTGTTCCATACGCTGCTGTTGACGAACTTGCTCAAGAGAATCCTGCCGCGCCTGTTGGCGACGTTGCTTTTCTTTTTGGCTGGGCCCGCATGCATTCAATAAACTGATTGCAAAAGCTGACACAACAAGAAAAATAACTGTTTTTTTCATCGGTAATATTTTTATGAATTAGTAAGAATAATTTTTAGTACCCCAAGTCTAATTTTACTAAAAAAAACTACGGTGCAAAAATTTATTAACCAAAAAGTACTGTCAGGCTCTTTACTCATAGTATGTAGTGTATTACCGGTAATTATTAAATATTTTTTAGGGATTATGAAAAGAGCCCGTTTTTTGATATCTAAAAAAGAGGGTATGTAATCTGTATGTTTACAAGCAAAAATGGGGTTGAACCGTACTATTCCGGGATAGGTAGTAAAACAAGGTCCGTAGGGTTATGTTCTGCATGATATCATTATATAAAACAAATTTATAGTATGTTGAGCTTTTTAATATTATTACTAATCGCAGCTATCTGTGGGGCTATGGGGCAGGCAATAGCCGGATATTCGCTGGGGGGATGTTTGGTATCTACCGTAGTGGGATTTGTCGGAGCACTGTTTGGCAAATGGCTGGCGGCTAAAATAGGCCTCGTCTATTTGATGCCCCTGGTAATCGGCGGACATACCTTTCCTGTAGTCTGGTCGGTTTTAGGGTCGGCCCTTCTGTCGGTTATTATTGGGTTAATCAATAAGGCGCGAAGCCCGGTGCATTAATCGTACATGAGCATGATACATCATATAATAACTTGAGCTTTTTGCAGGAATCCATCTTTTTTTCGTGCATCAATATTCCCATTTTTTTCGAACGCTCCTTAATTAACATGAGTTCGATATTACCTTTTGAGACAGCTAACCGATACCGAATAATTACACTTATTATCATACGGAGCTTGGATCTGACACTATTTTTGAACGATAAAAAAAAGCTCCTACTAACCAAGAAATGGTTCCTATGGGGCTCCTACTAAACAGAGGTTTGCTCCTTGCCAACTCCTTATCTTCTCCGTACTTCCTCCGTAATACCTCCGTTCTCAGACGAAGCTGGTACGAAGTTGGTACAGTCTTGACATGATGATGGTCTGGCGGAGGGATAAAAGAAAATCTGGGCGAATAACAATAAATTAGAACAGCCGGGCCACGCTCACATTAACCAGGAAAGCCGGCTCATCGAGGCGCGTGGCAAGATCGAGCCGGAACAGTCCGAATAAGCCGTTGATCGAAGCTCCGGCTTCCCAATACATACCGGCGCTGCTGTGGGGGCGATATCCCCGCCGCGTGATTTGTTGCCGGTTCCAATCAGAACCCCAGGTCTTTGCAGCACCGCCAAAGAG
>Ga0102959_1000152_pt1 | contig 22776 bp, 22 predicted proteins | sample SalPonF2_B_D2_MG_FD_84520 | JGI IMG/M metagenome (GOLD analysis project Ga0102959, IMG submission 84520) | Salt pond soil microbial communities from South San Francisco under conditions of wetland restoration - Salt Pond MetaG SF2_B_D2_MG ...
CCCGCGGGGCTACGCCAAGACCGTCGAGAACGACCGGGTCCACCTCCGGTGGCACAACCTGCAGGACACCACCATCGTCGTGCGCTCGTACCTCGGCCGCGACATCTACATCTTCGGCGGGCTGCTCGGTGGACTCCTGCTTTTGACCATCGGCGGGGTCGTCTACTACCGCCTCCAGATCCGCAAGCTCCAGCGCGAGCGCGAGGAGGCGGGCCTGGGCGTCGACCTCCGGGGCGACGACGAGCGCTGACGACCGGCGAACGTTCCAGCCGGGGTCGAACACCGGCGGACTTTTGCGCCGGGACCGCCAAGCCCGCGCCATGCGAGTCGTCGTGCTGACCGTCGGCGACGAGATTCTCTCGGGCGACATCGTCGACTCGAACTCGGCGTGGCTCGGCCGGGAGCTGACCGGGCGCGGCGCGTCGGTCGAGCGGATGGTCACGGTCCCCGACGACGTAGAGGTCATCGCCGAGACGGTCCGCGAGACGAGCGCCCGGTTCGACGCCGTCGTCGTCACCGGGGGGCTCGGTCCGACCCACGACGACCTGACGATGGCGGGCGTCGCCAGCGCCTTCGACGTGCCGCTGACCGAACACCCCGACGCCGTCGCCTACTTCGAGGACCACGATACCTACAGGCACGCCGACCTCGCCGCGGGGACGACCCACCTCCCGGAGGGGGCGCGGCTCCTGCCGAACGATACCGGCGTGGCGCCGGGCTGCCAGGTTGCGAACGTCTACGTCCTGCCGGGCGTCCCCGGGGAGATGAAGGCGATGTTCGCGGCGGTGGCCGAGGAGTTCTCCGGGACGGTGCGCCACGTCCGATTCGTCTACGTCGACGAGCCGGAGAGCGCGCTGCTCGACCGACTCGACGACCTCCAGGCGCGATTCGACGTGACGGTCGGGAGCTACCCGGGCGAGGTCGTCCGCATCAAGCTCCAGAGCACAGACCAGGCGGAACTCGACGGCGCGGCCGCCTGGCTGCGCGAGCGCGTGGCCGTCGCAGCGCAGTCGGGTGACTACCCCGAGCGGTAGCGACGCTGGCCGGCCCACTCACCGGTAGAGGTAGTAGACCCACGCCGCGGCGATGAGGATGCCGAGGAGGCCGACGACGATTCCCATGGCGTTTATCGGCAGCGCGGCTTCGGCCAGCGGGAGCAACATATCCGAACATCTCCGCAGCCCCTCTTAACGGTTTAGGACTCACTCGCGACTCGACGGACGGTCGCTCCCCGGGCAGACGTTCGAGCGGCGGGCGACTACCGGATGATGCTCACCCGCACCGGCGAGCGGAAGGCGACGGCCTCGGTGACGCTCCCGAGGAGGATACGCGCGTCGGCTCCGCGGCCGTGGCTCCCGAGGTAGATGTGGTCTATCCCCACCTCCTCGACGTAGTCGACGATCTCGCGGTCCGGCCGACCGACGCGCGTGACCGTCGTCAGCTCGGCACCGTGCTCGGCGGCCAGCTCCCTGGACTCGTCGAACAGCGACTCCGCAAGCTCCTCGCCACGGGTCACCCACTCCGAAGAGCCGTGTACCGGCTCCACGTCCGGGTCGATGTCGATCGGGTAGCTGTAGCCAGGCTCCGACGGGTCGATGACGTGCAGGACGTGTATCTCCGCGTCGGGGTGCTCGGTCACCGCGGTCTCCAGGGCCCGCTTCGAGAGCGGCGAGCCGTCCATCGGTACGAGGATGGTCTCCACCATGGCCGTCCCTACGGTCGCCTCGGTAATAGGTCCGCCAGGCTCCGCATCGCTTTTCGGGGGCTCGTGCGTACGGACCGTCATGGAGACAATCGGGTTCGTCGTCAACCCCATCGCCGGCATGGGCGGACGCGTCGGGCTGAAGGGGACGGATGGCGTGGTCGACGAGGCACGCAGGCGCGGCGCACAGCCGCGCGCGCCCGACCGCGCCGTCGAGGCGCTCGAGGCGCTCCGGGAGCGCGCCCCGGAGACGCGAGTGCTCACCTGGGGCGGCCGGATGGGCGAGGAGGAGGCGGTCGCGGCTGGCTTCGACCCGGAGGTGCTCGGCGGCCCGGGGGGACGCGACGCCGAGCCCGACGACGGCGGGGGGGCCGACGAGGCGGCCGAGACGAGCGCGGCAGACACCCGCGAGGCGGTCCGGGCCTTCGTGGACGCCGGCGTCGACCTCGTCCTCTTCGTCGGCGGGGACGGCACGGCGGTCGACGTCGCCGAGACCCTCGACGACCTGGGTGTCTCGACACCCATCCTCGGCGTCCCCGCGGGGGTGAAGATCTACTCCTCCGTGTTCGCGGTCACACCCCGGGCGGCAGGCCGCGTAGCCGCCGACTTCGACCGGACCGAGCGCCGCGAGGTCAACGACATCGACGAGGACGCCTACCGCGAGGGCACGGTCCGGTCGACGCTGCGCGCGCTGGCGACCGTGCCCGTCGCCGAGGACCTCCAGTCGAGCAAACAGCTCCTCTCCGGCACCGTCGACGCACTCGCGGCGGGGGTCGCGGACACCGTCGAGCCGGGCACGACCTACGTCTTCGGCCCGGGGAGCACCGTCGGCGCCATCGAGGAGGCACTCGGCTTCGGAGGGACACCCCTCGGTGTCGACGTGTGGCGCGACGGCGAACTGCTCGTCCGGGACGGCAGCGAGTCCGAGATCCTCGACGCACTCGGCGAGCGCAACGTCATCGTCGTCTCGCCCATCGGCGGACAGGGCTTTGTCTTCGGCCGGGGGAACCAGCAGCTCTCGCCGGCCGTCATCCGCCGGTGTCAGGTCGAGGTCGTCGCCTCCCGGCAGAAGCTCGACTCGACCGGGGTCCTCCGGGTGGACACCGGCGACCCCGACCTGGACGAGGAGCTCCGGGGCTGGGTAAAGGTCCGCATCGGCCGGTTCCGACGCGTGCTCATGAAGGTCGTCTGATGGACCGACCCGGGATGTCGGCGTGGCCCGCGCGGGCCACCCGTCCCTGCGAAGACTGCTCTCGCCCCAGTATTGTAGCGTAGCACATCCATATCCGGCCGGCAAACTAAGGACGTATGGAGAGGATTAAGGTCGCTCGGAATATGTAGGGACGTATGGAGACACGGAAAGTCCAGCGGCTGGGGCCGTCGACGCTGGCGATGACGCTCCCGGCCTCGTGGGCGAAGGAACAGCAGGTCGAGAAGGGCGACGAGGTGACTGTGAGAGAGAGCGGCAAGGGGACGCTGACCGTGACGCCGGAGTCCGCGCGGAACGAGGAGTCCGAGGCGACGATCCACGCGGAGAACTTCGGCGCGGACGCAGTCGAGCGCGCCATCGTCGGCCAGTACGTCCTGGGGCGGCGCATCATCCACGTCCGGGCCGAGGAGACCCTGGACTCCGCCCACATCAACGCCGTCTACAAGGCCGAGACCCAGCTGATGGGCCTGGGCGTCATCGAGGAGACGCCCGACCGCATCACCATCCGCTGTTCGGTGGACCCCGAGGACTTCACGCTCGACAACCTGCTCGAACGGCTCGAGAACACCGGGAGCACCATGCGCGGCGAGGCCGTCAAGGCGCTCGCACACGGCAACCCGGACCTGGCCCAGCGCGCGCTCAACCGGGAGCGCCAGGCGAACAAGATCTTCGTCCTCCTGCTGCGGCTCATCTTCACCGCCTACCAGAACCCCAACCTGGCGCGTGCGGTCGGCCTGGACGACGGCTTCCCACTCATCGGCTACCGCTCCGTGGCGAAGAACCTGGAGCTCACGGCCGACAACGCCGAGGACATCGCCGAGATCGCCCTCGAGACCGAGGGCCACACCCTCGAGGTCGACTCGGGGACGATGCGGCGCATCCGCGAGTTCACCGACCAGGTGGACGAGATCACCGACAAGGCCGTGCGGTCGGTCGTCGAGCGCGACTACGATCTGACCGTCGAGGCCCGCGAGCAGTTCGCCGCAATCGGCGACACCGAACACGAGATACTCAACGACCTCCCGGAGATGCCGAACGCAGAGCTCCTCCAGGTGCGCGAGGTGCTGGTCAGCCTCCAGCAGACCGCCCAGTACGCGATGCGGAACGCCGAGATCGCGGCGAACCTCGCGCTCAACGAGCAGTCCCACCACACGACCATCAACTGACGGCGGGGGCTGTTCGACCCCGCCGACCGACGAGGGCCGTCAGTCGGCCCCGCCGGCCCGCGGCTCCCCCTCCTTCTCCACGGTCAGTGGGTTGCGCGAGGCGAGCGTGGCCGGGAACGCCGGATGCTCGGCGAAGTGCCAGACCAGCATGTGCCGGCGCGAGCCGGTGACGCCGGCCGGCGTGAGGTCGTCGGCCGAAAAGCGCGCCGGCAGCCGGTCGAACAGCCGCCGGAACGCCTCGAAGCTCTCGAACACCGACGAGTTGCCCGTCGAGTCCGCGCCGCGGCGGGCGACCACGTAGCTGCCGTCCTCGCGGTGCTCGCCGGCGGTCCGCAGGAACTCCTGGCGCTGGGTGAGCGCCTCGCCGACCGCGTCACAGAGCGCCGCGGCGGTCGAGCGGCTCAGCTCGTGTCTGTCGTTTCCGACCGTCAGAACGATTCGTTGTCCATCAGCCGACACGTCGAAGGACTCGTCTTCACCCGAGCGATCCGTCTCAGTACGGGAGAACTCGATCCGGAGACTGGGTACTCCACGACATACAGGGTACTCACTGCGGCCGTGGTTAAAAGTCTGTCTGCCGGTGCAACACTGTCCCGCGTCGGGCCCGCGGGCGGGCTGCGGCGGTGACCACCCCGGTCCAGGGACCTACGCCGCTCCCGGAACGGCCCAGCCACCCAAGGGTGCGGTGTCGTTGAGCAGACCACCGCCGGAGGTGGTCGTGGTCGTCGTGGTCGTCGTGGTCGTCGAACTGGTGGTCGTGCCGGCGTCCGACGACGTGGTCGCACCAGCGTCATCGGTCGTCGTCGTGGTCGGTCCGACGGCGTCGGTCCCGCCCGTGTTGCCAGTCGCGTCCTTGGTGCCGAAGATGTCGGTCCGGATGGTCTTCCGGTAGGTCAGCTGGTCGAGGGGGACCTGGACGGTGCCCGCGACACCGGTGTCGAGCCTGGCGGCGAAGTCGATCCGGAGGTGGGTCACCTGTCCGTTCTCGAGGTGGCTGACCCACCAGTCGTCGAGTCGCTGGTTGTGGAGGTAGGTCGTCGCCTCGATGGTCTTCGTCGAGTGGGCCGGGATGACGTAGGTCCGGTTCGTCTGCCCCTGGCCCATCGTGATGTTGTTCATCGTGATGTTGTAGTCCAGCTCCGAGATGGGGATGGGCGAGGACTTCGGGTTGTGGACGGTGAATCGAAGCCGGATCGGCGTGCGCTCGGCGGTCACCTGCCCCCAGTTCGCGCTCGTCCGCTTGACGACGAGCACGGGGTCGGAGATGGGAGGCTGGTTCGCGTTCACCGGTCGGTCCTCGGTCGAGTTGAAGTTGGAGATGATGTCCGTCGAGATGTGGCGGGTGATCGGGGGCGCCTGGAAGGTCCGACCCAGCAGTCCCGAGTGCGCCTGGACGTCGATGCGGACCGTCGTCGACTCCCCGTTCCGGACGTGGCTGACCCACCAGTCGGGGATGCGCCCGTTGCCCATCAGCGTCGTGAACTCGATAGTCGAGTTCCCGGGGCCGAGCGAGAGGCCGTGCCGGGTGCCGTTCGCCATCTGGACGTCGTTCATCCGGACCGTGTAGTTCACGGTGAGGCCGCCGAGACTCGCGCCCACTGGGTTCGGGTTGTGGACGCCGAGGGCCGTGTGGATCTCCGTCGTCGACTGGTTGACGGTCCCGAAGGAGTTACTCACCCCCGTGACGCTCGGCACGCCGAGTGCGCCCATCGAGAACGCCCCGGCGACCACGAGCGCCAGGACCACGGCGAGCGTGAGGACGGTCCGCAGGACGCCGCCGAAGAACAGTGACTTGATGGTACCCATTACGACCGGAGTGACACCGATGGCCGGTAAACCTTCTGGCTTGGGGACGGACGATTCGTGGCTTCCGGACGGGCAGCCACGTCGTGGCTTCGAGACGGGCGGCCGGTTCGTGGAGCCGGGCACTGGCCGGAGACGGCAGGTGGCTAGAGCGAGGGCAGTGGGTGAGTAGAGCGGGGTGAACAGAGGGCAGTCCTCACACCGACGCGACTGCCATATCGATAGAATGAACTAAGGTCTCCCCGCCGGAACCGACGGCCATGAGCACGACGCAGACAACGGACAAGGCACTCGGCATCGGCGTGGCGCTCGTCGGCCTGGCCGTCGCCGGGGCGCTGGTCTCGCTGGTCGCCCCCGGCACCCAGCTCGGGGCCTGGGGCTTCGCGGCCGCGATGACGCTCGGGGCGCTCGCCATCGCCGCGGTCCACGTGTTCGGGTAGCTAGCGTCTCGTGACGCCTCGTGGACGGAGAGACACGTGCCACGTGGTCAGGCGGATGCGTTCCACGTGGTCAGGCGGATACGTTCCACGTGGTCGGGTAACTAGGCGGCGAGTAACGCGGACGGAACGGTTAAACGGTCGCGTGTCTTAGCTCCGTGTGAATGACCGAGGACTACACCGAGGAGGAACGACGCATCCTCGCGTACCTCCGGGACAGCGTCGAGCGCGGAGAGCGCTACTTCCGCTCGAAGAACATCGCCGAGAGCCTCGGACTGTCCGCAAAGCAGGTCGGCGTCCGCCTGCCTCGACTCGCAGAGAAGTCCGAGGACATGGAGATCGAGAAGTGGGGTCGCTCGCGCTCGACCACCTGGAAGGTAACGCCGTCCTAACCGCCCGCTACCCACCTCCTTCCCGCACACTTCTCGCCTCCGTACTGCTTGCTAGTCGCTCTCGAATGGTTCGCGACCGCGTTGTTCCCACTCCCCGACCAACTCCGGGCCGCTCCGATGAGCGGACGCCAGCGACTCGGTCCGGTCGGTCGTCGGCTCGTCGATTGTTCAGTGGGTCGGCCCCTCGTCGATCCCCCGACCGGCGAGTCGGCGGCCCACCGCTCGCCGATGGGCCAGTCGTCGACGCCCCTGAGGAACCACTCTCCGTGCCGTGCTGGACCCGGAGGCGAGCCGTCACGACCGGCGGACTTTTGGGCGCGCCTCGTGAACTACGCCCATGACCGTCCGGGTTGAGCGAACGTTCGAACTCGACGCCGATCCCGCGGAGGTGTGGGCGTTCATCGCCGACCCGGCGAAGCGGGCGAGCGCCATCTCCGTCGTCGACAGCTACGAGGCGAACGAGGAGGGGATGATCTGGCACATCCGACTGCCCATCCCGCTGGTCAAGCAGACCGTGCCGGTCCAGACTCACGACGAGGTGGTCGAACCGCCGCGCTACGTTCGGTTCGTCGGCACCTCCTCGGTACTACGCGTCGTCGGCGAGCACGAGATCGAGCCGCTGGAGAACGGCTGTCGGCTCTCGAATCGGTTCGTCGTGGAGGGGCGCATCCCCGGCGTCGAGAGCTTCTTCCAGCGCAACCTGGACGACGAACTCGACAACCTGGAGCGCCGCCTCCACCGAGTCGTCGAGTGAGCGACCGCCGTTGGCCCGGTCCGGGAGCGAACAACCCGGCGGCGACCGCCGACGGCCGGTCGACGAGCGACGCGGCGACCGCGGGCCCCGTCGAAAGCGGCAAGGCCCCTCCCCGACTGGTACGAGTATGCAGCTCGCGCTCGCCCAGCTAGACATCGAATCGGCCGACGTGCCCGGCAACGTCGAACGCGCCGAGTGGGCCGTCGCGACCGCCGCCGGGCACGGCGCCGACCTGGTCGTCCTCCCCGAGATTTTCAACGTCGGCTACTTCGCCTTCGAGGCCTACCAGCGCCGGGCCGAGCCCCTCGAGGGCCCGACGCTTTCGCGCATCGCCGCGGCCGCCGCCGAACACGGCGTCGCGGTGCTCGCGGGGAGCATCGTCGAGGACCTCGCCGAGACGCGGGCCCGGACCGACGCCGAGACGCCCGCCGACGAGGGGCTGGCGAACACCTCCGTCTTCTTCGACCGCGACGGCGAGCGGCGAGCGGTCTACCGCAAGCACCACCTCTTCGGCTACGAGTCCGCCGAGGCCCGCCTGCTCGTCCCCGGCAACTCCATCGAACTGACCGACTTCGAGGGCTTCGCCGTGGGGATGACGACCTGCTACGACCTTCGGTTCCCGGAGCTCTACCGCTCGCTCGCCGACGAGGGCGCGACGCTCGTGCTGGTCCCGAGCGCGTGGCCGTACCCCCGCGTCGAGCACTGGCAGGTGCTCCCACGCGCCCGCGCCATCGAGAACCAGTTCTACGTGGCGGCGGTCAACGGCGCGGGCGAGTTCGAGGAGGCCACGCTGCTGGGACGCTCGACGGTCTTCGACCCCTGGGGGACCCCCCTCGCCACCGCCGCCGACGTGCCGACCATCGTCTACGCCGAGGCGACGCCCGAGCGCGTGACGGCGGTCCGCGAGGAGTTCCCCGCCCTGGAGGACCGCCGGCTGTAGCGAGCGCGCGGTGCTGACCGGCACCTGGGCAGCAGCAAGGGAAGTCCCCATCCGGACCTTTTATCTACCATCGGGCGGAACTGGAAGATGCCGACGCGAGACGCTTTTCTCGTCGCGTGTTGGCACAAAGGTCCGCTCCTCGTCCCGGACACACACGGCTCGGCGTCCCGACGACCCCTCTCCGGAGGGGGTTTCCGCACGGCTCCGGAGACCAACGCACTCCAGTTTCCACGTCGCCCGAGAGACGCGTCACCGTCGAGGTGACGATCCGCGCACTCCCATCCACCGACAATCAGCCCGCCGGGTCGGTCGGCGGTGCTTCGAGCCGTTCGTACGAGTTCGTAAGTGGTTGTAAGTCTGTGTAATCGATTGTAAGCCACTCGCGTCCGGCGGTTCACCGGCCATCGCCGACGACTGGCGCAGCTCGGACCGACCGCTGGTGGGCCGTCATCGAGCGTGCGGGACGGCCGGCGACGGCCGGTACCGAGGGCGGACGGCGAGCCGGTGATCGCAGCCGGCAGGAAGAGCGGACGGGTGCTGGCGGCCGGAAGCGTGTCGCCCCGGTCAGTCGTCCTCGGTCTTGATCTCCGCCGAGAGGCCCTGGGCCATCTGGATCTCCTTTGCGTTGTTGAGCGTCCAGGCCGTGCGCTCGGTGACCGCCTCGATGACCTCCCGGGCGCTCGGGTAGCCGTTGCCGGACTTCTTGACCCCGCCGAAGGGCAACTGGACCTCCGCGCCGATGCAGGGGAGGTTGCCGTAGGCCAGCCCGACGTCGGCGTTGTCCCGGTAGTGGTTGATCTGGCGGTAGTCCTCCGAGATGATGGCCCCGGCGAGCCCGTAGGGCGTGTCGTTGTGGATCTCGACAGCCTCCTCGATGCCGCCCTCGTACTCGATGAGCGCCACGTGCGGGCCGAAGACCTCCTCGCGGATGCAGCGCAGGTCCGGAGAGTACTCGATCTCGTAGACGAACGGGCCGACCCAGTTGCCGTCCTCGTGGCCCGCCGGGATCTCCTCCGGCGGGATCTCCGTACGGTCGACGAGCACGTTCGCGCCCTCCTTCCGCGCGAGGTCGTTGTACCTGGTGATCTTCTCGACGTGCTCGGGCTCGATGGCCGGCCCCATGAAGGTGTCCTCGGAGAGCGGGTCGCCGATGGCCACCTCCGCTGCGACCGCGACGAAGCGCTCCTTGAACTCCTCGTAGACGTCCGCGTGGACGATGAGACGTTCGGAGGAGACACAGCGCTGGCCCGTCGTCTTGAAGCTGCTCATGACGGCGCTGTGGACCGCGACGTCCAGGTCGGCGTTCTCGGTGACGACGATGCCGTTCTTCCCACCCATCTCGCAGGCCGCCAGCTTGCCAGGCTCGCCGCCGACCGAGCTTGCGATCTCGTGGCCGACCTCGGCGGAGCCGGTGAACAGCACCGTGTCCACCCGCGGGTCGTCGACGATGGCCGCGCCGGCGTCGCCGAAGCCCTGGACCATGTTGAACACCCCTGTGGGAATGTCCGCGTCCTCGAACATCTCGGCGATGATCTGGCCGCACCACGGCGTCTGCTCGGCCGGCTTCCACACCACGGTGTTGCCCTCGACTAAGCTCACCGCAATGTGCCAGAACGGGATGGCCACCGGGAAGTTCCACGGCGTGATGCAGCCGACGACGCCCCGTGGCTTGCGCCGCATGTAGGCGTCCTTCGCCGGAATTTCCGAGGGGACCACGTCGCCGTGCGGGTGGCGCGCGTCGCCCGCCGCCCACTCGACCATGTGCGCGGCCTCGACCACGTCGGCCCGACCCTCAGATATCTCCTTGCCGCACTCCATGGTCACGATCTCGCCGAGTTCGTCCGTCCGGTCCCGCAGCTCGTGGTAGATGTCCCAGAGGTACTCCGCCCGGTTGATGTACGAGAGGCTCCGCCACTCCTCTGTGGCCGACTCCGCCGCCGCGAGCGCGTCGTCTACGTCCCGCTCGGTCGCCCGGTGGAACTCCCCGAGGGCCTCGCCCGTCGCCGGGTTCACGCTCTCGAAGGTCTCCGCGCCGTCGCCCTCGACCCACTCGCCGCCGATGTAGTGTGCGTACGTCTCCTGGAGCTCGCTCATGTCCAGGCAAAAATTGTGACGGAGCGACCAAAAAGACTCCTCATTGTCGACGAGTAGACGTTCGACCGGAACGGTCCGGAAACCGCCTGAGCGTGGTGGAATCGGGGGAGTCCCGTCGCGGCGACTAGCTCGCCGCCTTCTCTATTTCACCTTTGACGGTCGTCGCCTCGAAGTCGTGGTCCGGCCGGAGGTTCACGAAGTCGAGGAACTCACGTGCCTCGAGGAGGACGTCGGTCGAGTAGTGTTCCAGCGCCGCGGCGACGGTCACGCGCCCGCCGACGAGCGGGGTGAGCGCGCCGAGCGCGCAGGCGAGGTCGTACGCGCGCGCCTCGGCGAGGCGGTCGTCGCGGACGTTCGTGGCGTCGATGAAGTAGAGGTCGCCCTCGTGGACGATGACGTTCTCGCTCCGCAGGTCGCCGTGGGCGAGCCCGTTTTCGTGCATCGTGGCGAGGGCCTCGAAGAGCGCCGGCGCGAACCGTTCGACCTCCGCCGGGTCGAGCGAGTCGAGCGTGCGGAACTCCGGGAGGTAGCCGAGGACGAGCACCCCGAGCCCGTCCACCTCGAACGCCTCGATGGGGTCGGGCACGTTGAGGCCCACCTCGCGCATGCGTCTGGTCGCCCGGAGTTCGTGTTCGGCCATCTCGACCGGCCCGTCGAAGCGCTCGAAGAAGCCCTCCGTCCCGCTCGAGAACGCACCGATGTTCCGCGCACCGGTGAACACGGCGTGGACGAGGGCGTTCTGCGGGGTGACGACCTTGACGAACAGCCGGTCGTCGACGACGAAGGGGACCGACAGCCAGTTGTCGGTCTCCAGAAACGACACGCGGAGCGGCGACTCCCCGTACCGGCGGCCGATCTCCCTGACGACCGCCTCCAGCCGCTCCCACTCGACCGTGCCGCGCACGAACCGGCGCAGGCTCATCGTGTGCCACAATGGTGGCGGTGCATAAATCCCTCCCGGCCAGCTGACGGGTCGTGGGGCGTCTCCGGCTCGTCGGGGTCCGCGGTGGCCCCACCGCCGACGGGAGCGGGGCGACCAGCGCCGACAGTCACCGCGACCCTTCGCAGTGTTTAAGCCCAGCGTTCCGCAATTCTTGCGCATGGACTTCGAGCTACCCGCCGAACACCGGATGATGCGGGACACCGTGCGGGAGTTCTGCGAGGCGGAGGTCGAGCCGATCGCCCAGGAGATCGAGAGCGAGCACCGCTTCCCGGGAGAGATCTTCGAGGCGCTCGCCGACCTCGACGTGATGGGCGTGCCCATCGACGAGGCCTACGGTGGGCTCGGCGGCGACCAGCTCCTCTACGCCCTTCTCACCGAGGAGCTCGGGCGCGTCTCCGGCTCCATCGGGCTCTCGTACGCGGCGCACATCTCGTTGGCCTCCAAGCCCATCGAGCAGTTCGGTACCGAGGCCCAGAAGGAGCGCTGGCTCCGCCCGCTCGCCGAGGGCGAGTACCTCGGCTCGTGGGCGCTCACCGAGCCGGGCTCGGGCTCCGACGCCTCCGACATGGACACGACCGCGGTGAAGGAGGGCGACGAGTGGGTGTTGAACGGCACCAAGCAGTTCATCACGAACGCCTCCGAGGCGGGCTCCGTCCTCGTGAAGACCGTCACGGACCCCGGGGCGGGCTACGACGGCATCTCCACGTTCATCGTCGACCCGCGCACCGACGACGGCTTCGAGGTCACGACACTCTGGGAGAAGCTGGGGCTGAACGCCTCGCCCACCTGCGAGCTGCAGCTCACCGACTGCCGGATTCCCGAGGACAGACTGCTCGGCGAGGTGGGCGAGGGCTGGGAGCAGACCAAGAAGACGCTCAACGGCGGGCGCATCTCCATCGCCGCGCTCTCGACCGGGCTGGCCCAGGGGGCCTTCGAGTCGGCGCTGGCCTACGCGAAAGAGCGCGAGCAGTTCGGCCAGCCCATCGGCAAGTTCGACGCGGTCCGGAACATGCTCACCGAGATGTACCGCAAGACCGAGCGCGCCCGCCTGTTGACCCACAGGTCGGCCACGCAGTACGACGCCGGCGAGGACGTGACGATGTCCTCCTCGCTCGCCAAGCTCGACGCCAGCGAGGCGGCGAGGGAGGTCGCGGAGGACGCCATCCAGGTGCTCGGCGGCTACGGCTACACCGAGGAGTTCGCGCCCCAGCGGTTCTTCCGCGACGCGAAGCTCATGGAGATCGGCGAGGGGACCAGCGAGATACAGCGCCTCGTGATGGGCCGGGAGCTGGGACTGTAGGCCCATCTGCCGGCATTGGGGGTAGCGACGGGGTCGAGAGCGAAGGGCGACCCCCGAAGGACCCGCCAGCCTGGTACCGCCTACAGCCCGACGGCCTGCCCGTCGCGGCGGGGGTCGGAGCCGCCGACGAATGTGCCGTCGGCGCGCCGGTAGATGACCTGCCCCCCGCCGAAGTGCCCACCGTCCGCGAAGAACTCGTCCTCGGGGACGACCCGGTGACCCCGGCCGCGGAGGTTCGTCACGACCGACTCCGGGATGCGGTTCGTCTCCAGGGCGACGCGACGGCCGTCCAGCCAGCGGAACCGGGGGGCGTCCAGAGCGGCCTGCGGGTTCAGGCCAGCGTCGACCAGGTTGCAGACGACCTGGAGGTGACCCTGGGGCTGCATCGACCCGCCCATGACGCCCCACGAGGCGCGGAACGCGCCGTCCTCGCGGAGCATCGCGGGGATGATGGTGTGGAACGGCCGTTTGCCCGGCGCGAGCGCGTTCGCGTGCTCCGGGTCGAGGCTGAACGAGTGGCCCCGGTTCTGGAGCGCGAAGCCCCGTGCGGTCAGGCCGCTCCCGAAGCCCATGTAGACGGAGTTGATGAAGGAGACGGCGTTGCCGTCGCCGTCGACCGCGGTCAGGTAGACCGTGTCGTGACCGCCCGACCCGGCCTTCGGGGCGTAGCTCCCGGCGCGGTGGCCGATCTCGCCGGCCCGGGATTCGGCGTACGCCTTCGAGAGCATGGTGTCGAGCGGGACGTCGACGTGGGCCGGGTCGCCGATGTACTCGTAGCCGTCGGCGAACGCGAGCTTGACGGCCTCGACGAGGTGGTGGAGGCGGTCGGGGTCGCGCGGGTCGGCCGGGAGGTCGAAGCGCTCGGCGACGTTGAGCGCCTCCAGTGCGACCGTCCCCTGGCCGTTCGGCGGGTGTTCGAGCACCTCGACGCCGCGGTAGGTGGTGCTGACGGGCTCGGTCCACTCGCCCGCGTGGTCCTCGAGGTCCGCGAGCGCGAGGGTGCCGCCGTGGTCCCGGACGGTCCCGACGACGGCCTCGCCGACCTCGCCGCCGTAGAGGACGTCGCCGCCGTCGGCCGCGATGGCCTCGAACGTCTCCGCGAGGGCCGGGTTCCGGAACGTCTCGCCCGGCGTCGGCGGTCGCCCGTCGGGCAGGAACAACTCGGCCGTGTCCTCGAACCGGCCGATGCGCGGCGCGGCGTTCGCCCATTGCCGCGAGACGAACTCGGTGACCGGAACGCCATCGCTCGCGTACGCGATGGCCGGTTCGAGCGCGTCGGCCAGGGTGAGCGCGCCGTAGCGGTCGAGTAGGCGCGCCCAGCCGTCGAGCGCGCCCGGCACGGTGACGGGTAGCCCGCCGTCGGCCGGCACGACGGGGTCGCCGCCCTCGGTCGCGTCGGTCCGCTCCCGGTAGGTCGCCAGGTCGGCGGCGGCCGGCGCGCCCCCGCTCCCGTTGAGCGCCGCCACGTCGCCGTCGAAGTGGGTCAGGGCGAACATGTCCCCGCCGATGCCGGTCATGTGCGGTTCGACCACGTTGAGGACGGCCGCGGTCGCCACCGCGGCGTCGGCCGCGGTCCCGCCGCGCTCGAGCGCGCGGACCCCCGCCTGTGCGGCGAGCGGGTGGCTCGTCGCGACCATGCCGTTGCGGGCCATCACGGCCGAGCGCCGCGATTCGAAGGCCCACGGGTAGCTGAACTCCATGGGCTGACCTCGGAGCGTGCCACCTTCAAGGTAGCAGGTCGACTCCCCTTCCCGGTAGCCGGTCGGGTGTCAATTCCGAGAGTCCTCGGACGCCGGCTTCGGGTGGCGTCGGTGTCGGTCGGGCAATTCGCACCGGCCGCTTCTGGCGGTTACACTGGCTTACACAGAGTTACAATCGCGGGAAAACCGGTTCGAGAACCGCGAGAGCCGAACGTCGGTCACCAGCGTTCACTGCAGCGTACTCGGCGGCGGCGACCGGCCGGCTTACGGCCAGCTGCCGCCTTCCTCGAACGCCCGGACCACGCGGCGGAGCGCGACGACGTAGGCGGCCACGCGGAAGCTCGAGAGGTCGTTTTCCTCGTAGGCGGTGGTCATCTCGTCGAAGGCCGCGGTGATGATGCGCTCGAGCTCGTCGTTGACGCGCTCCTCCGTCCAGTAGAACCGCTGGCGGTTCTGGACCCACTCGAAGTAGGAGACGGTGACGCCGCCCGCGTTCGCGAGGATGTCCGGCACCACGTGGATGTCGGACTCGGTGAGGACGTCGTCGGCGTCGGGCGTGAGCGGCCCGTTCGCGGCCTCGACGATGATGTCCGCCTGCACGTCGTGGGCGAGGGCGCCGTCGATGGCGTTCTCCAGCGCCGCGGGCACCAGCAGGTCCACGTCGAGGGTGAGTAGCTCCTCGTTGGTCAGCTCCTCGGTCGCGCCGTCGTAGCCGGTGACGCTCCCGGTCTCGGTCTTGTAGGACTTGACGTCGCGGGCGTCCAGCCCGTCGGCGTTATAGATGGCGCCGCTGGAGTCGCTGACCGCCACGATGTCCGCGCCCAGGTCGTCGATGAGGGCGGCGGCCACGGAGCCGGCGTTGCCGTAGCCCTGCACGGCGACCGACGCGCCCTCGATGTCACGGCCGAGGTAGTCGAACACCTCGCGCGCGGCGAACATCGTGGAGCGACCGGTCGCCTCGACGCGGCCCGCGCTACCGCCGCTCTCGATGGCCTTGCCCGTGATGACGCCGGGCGCCGTCGTGTTCTCCAGTGTCTCGTAGGTGTCCTTGATCCAGTTCATCTCCCGCTGGCCCGTGTTGACGTCGGGCGCGGGGATGTCGCGGTCCTCGCCGATGATGGGGCGCAGCTCCGTGGCGAACGAGCGGGTGATACGTTCGAGTTCGGCCTCGCTGTACTGGTCGGGGTCGATGACGATGCCGCCCTTGCCCCCGCCGTAGGGGATGCCGACGACGGCGCACTTATAGACCATCCAGCCGGAGAGCGCCTTCACCTCGTCGCGGGAGACGTTCGGGTGGTAGCGGATGCCGCCCTTGTACGGGCCCCGGTCGCCGTTGAACTGCGACCGGAACGCCCTGAATACCTCGATGCGGCCGTCGTCCATCTCGACCGAGAGGTTCGTCTCCAGCACCCGCTGGGGGTGCTTGAGCCGTTCGAGGACGTCCTCGCCGACGTCCAAATACGCGCCGGCGTCGTCTATCTGCTCCTGTAGACTCTCGAACGGATTCGCTTCCTCGGGCATGTTCGAACTGACTGTCCACTGGCGAATAAACGTGACGACATCACTTTATGGATCTAGATAATTAACTTCGATTTAAGACGTACGTATGTGATTCCTTGGCGGTGGTGACGGTGTCTCTCTCCCGTGGTTCGGGCGGTGGTGTTCCTACTGTTCCGTCGCTGGCTCGAAAGCGCCGGCCCCAGAGTCGTCGACCGGAACCGGCGAACCGAGACGGGGTCAAGACCCGTCAGGACCGAGGCGACGACAGAACACTCATTCGACTTCGAACCCGCCCGCCGCCCGCGCGCGCTCCGCGATGCGCTCGGCGCGGGCGACGAGCGGCGCGTCGATCATCTCGTCGTCGACGCGGAAGACGCCCCTGCCCTCGGCGTCGGCCGCCTCGCGGGCCTCGAGGATGCGGCGTGCCCACGCGATCTCCGCGTCGTCCGGGGTGAACGCGTCGTTTATCGGCCCGACCTGCGCGGGATGGATGGCCATCTTGCCGTCGTAGCCGAGCTGGACGGCGAACGCGGTCTCGGCGGCCAGCCCGTCGCGCTCCTCGATGGCCGTGTAGACGGTGTCGATGGCGTCCACGTCCCCGGCGCTGGCCGCGAGGACGGTGTGCTCGCGTGCGTAGAGGACCTCCGTCCCCTCGGCGGTCCGGCTGGCGCCGATGTCCGCCGAGAGGTCCTCCGCGCCGAAGACCAGCGCGTCCGTCCGGTCGACGGCGGCGATGTCCGCGGCCGAGAGGACGCCGGCGGCCGTCTCGACGAGCGCCAGCACCGGGAGGTCGGCGTCGTGCTCGGCGAGCAGGCGGCCGAGGGTCTCGACGTCCCCGGGGCCACCCGTCTTCGGGAGCATCACGGTGTCGAGTCGCACGTCGCCGTCGGCGAAGACGCCGGTCAGGTCGTCGTCGGCGGCGATGCCCGTCGGGTTGACGCGGACGCAGACCTCGCAGTCGGGGTCGAAGTCGGGGTCCGCGAGCACGTCGTGGACGGACTCGCGGGCCGCGGCCTTGCGCTCGGGCGCGACGGCGTCCTCCAGGTCGAAGACGACCACGTCGGCCCCGGCGTCGGGGGCCTTGCGGAGCATCGACGGTCGGTCACCGGGGGTGAAGAGAATGCTGCGACGGACCATACCCCAGAGAGGACCCCCGGCCGTTTCAATCGTAGTGGTTCCGGGACGGTGGTGTTCAGATAAGACGGTCTTCGTGTGGAAGCCGCTCGGGCTGGCGAGACGCGGCGCGTCTGGCTGCACCCCACTTGCCGCTTCGCGGCTCGCGGTGACCCCTTTCGGATTCCCGCCCGTACCGGCTGGAGAGGGGGCATACGCGTATCTGAACAGAACCTCAGGGACGGGGAAACTGCCCCAGGTGTCGGCCCGAGAACCGATTGCGGGCGACGGGGTTCTCGTCACCCCCGGTCGAGGAAGTCGTCTGCGATGCGTGACGCCACGCGGAAGGCGTTCTCCAGCCCGAGGTCCATGGCGAAGCCCCCCGTCTCCTCGCGCAGGCTATCTTCGACCGACTGGCCGGGCCGGGGGCGGTCGAAGTTCGCCACGCCGCGGACGCTCAGGTAGCGGTCCAGCCGGCCGAATCGGGCCAGCGCGGTGGCGGTGCCGAACTCCTCCATCGCGGTCACGGTGTAGGTCCCCGCGTCGTAGGTGTCGACCAGCCACTGCGCCCAACCGGCGCAGGTCGGGCCGTGCCAGAACTCGTCGCCGCAGACCTGCGTGCCGCGCTGGACGGACGGGCCCGCCCGTGCCGCGTCGTGCGGATACGGCTCGCGGGCGGCCCGGGCCGCAGCGTCGTCGGTGAGTTCGACGGCCGCGGCGAGGTCGAGCGCCGTCGCGACGAGGTCGTCGTCGAGCCGGAAGACGTAGTCGTGGGGCCGGTAGACGAGGAGGTCGATGGCCCGGTCCGCCTCGCCGTCGCGTTCGGCCCACCGGTACTTGCGGTCCCAGTCCACCAGCCGGTCGCTGAGGACGACCGAGCCGAGCGTACACTCGGTCGGCGGACCGCCCGCGATGCCGACCGAGAGGACGAGCGCGCCGTCGAGGTCCACCGCCGGCGACGTGCACAGCGCCGTGGTCGTGGCCGCCGCCTCGGCCTTGCCCATCCCCGTGGCCGTGAGTCCCAGGCCGTCGCCGGTGTAGACGAGCGGTGCGTTCGCCCCGGGGACGACGAGCGAGTCCGCGAACTCGTAGCCGTCGAGCCAGGGTTCGAGCTCGTGCGGGGGGTCGGTGCCCGCCTGGGGCGTGAAGTCGGTCTCGCCGAACGCGACCAGGACGAGCACGTCGAGGGAGACCGGTTCGCAGTCGGTCGTGGTGGGCGCACTGGACACGCTCGACGGTTCGGAGCGCCCCCGCAAGAGCGTTGTCCCCGGGCTTCGGGACGGTGTCGGCCCCGGACGTCGGGACGGCTTCTCCCGCCGGCACCGGAACGCTCTTTCACCTGCGGGCGCGACCGACCGAGCATGGTGGGACGATACTACGAGGAGTTCGAGGTCAGCGAGACCATCGAGCACGAAAAGCGCCGGACGATAAGCGAAAGCGACAACCAGCGCTTCTGCGACATGACGATGAACCAGCAGCCCCTCCACCTCGACGCGGCGTTCGCCGCCGAGACGCAGTTCGGCGAGCGCCTGGTGAACGGGCTCTACACGCTGTCGCTCGCCGTCGGGCTGACCATCCCCGAGACGACCGACGGCACCATCGTGGCGAACCTCTCCTACGACGACGTCGAGCATCCGCATCCGGTCTTCCACGGCGACACCATCCGCGCGCAGTCGACGGTCACCGACAAGCGCGAGACCTCCGACGGCGAGCGGGGCGTCGTCACGATGCACGTCGAGGCGTTCGTCGTGAACCGGGACAGCGAGGCGCGAGGCGGTGAGGGTGGTGGCGACGGGGAGACGCTGGTCTGTGCGTTCGACCGGACCGTGCTGTCGCTCAGGCGGGAGCCAGACGCGTAACGCCGTTCGCCGGCGCGCCGCGTTCGCGCGGTCGAATCGATGCGGACGAAACGAGACCTCCGGGCCGCGACCGTCAGAAGAACAGGAGCAGGACGACGTTCGACAGCACCGCGAGCGTCCACGGGAGGGCGAGCGCCAGCGGGACCACGGCCTGGACGCGACGGGGCAGGACGAGCCAGCCCGCGACGCCGACGGCGAGCGCCAGCCCCTTGAGGACGCCCAGGGCGGCGAAGCCAAAGCGCGCCATCACGACGCGGGCGATCGGGTTCCCCTCGGAAAAGCCCCGTCCGAGGCCGTAGTAGGTGAGCACGAGGTCGGCGAGGAGGGCGACGAGCGCGACGGTCCACAGCAGGCGCTCGCGTGCGGCGAGCGCCCGTCCGATGCGTCGGTAGCCGACCGGACCGGCCGGCTCCACGATGGTGTCTTCGTACACGTCTCCCCCCGGGCGCCGGGTCACCGTCGTGGGCGGATCGGGCGGTGACCGACGTCCTCGACAGGGAGAAGGTGACACGACCCGTTTGTTACTCGCCGCCTGCCGCTTGCCCCCCGCGCGGTCCGGAATCGACGAGCGCGTTAGGCGAGTCCTACTCCGTCGCTCGGGCCCGTACTCCGGCAGCGGGACCGGCTCCGACTCGACCGGTTGGACCGGCCCACGACGGCCGCGCAACCGTCCCGGTTCGACCCGAAACCCGGTGAAACCACCGGAGGTGAGGCGGTTACATAGACTTACAAAAAGTACATAGAAGTACAACGGCTTACAACCGGTTCGATTCCGGGCCGACCGTGTCCCTGCACCGCTGGAAAACGTCTTGGTCGCGCAGGCCGAAACGTCGACTATGAGCGACGCGAGCGTCGCACTCGAACGGACCGACGAGTCCGGCCTCGCCTACGTCGAGGGCCTGCTTTCGCGCAACGGCCTGCCGTCCGAGGACGTCCGGTCGAAACCCGCGTGCTTCTACGTCGGCTACGACGGCGACGAACCGGTCGGCGTCGGCGGGCTCGAACGGTACGGGCCCGACGGCCTGCTCCGCTCGGTCGTCGTCGGGAAGTCGATGCGGGGGAACGGGTACGGGACGGCGCTCTGTGCGGCCCTGGAGGACGAGGCCCGCGACGCGGCCGTCGAGACGCTCTACCTGCTCACCACGACCGCGGCGCCCTTCTTCTCCGACCGCGGCTACTCGCCGGCGGAACGAGCAACCGTCCCCGCGACCGTCCGTGGGACCACCGAGTTCGCCGACCTCTGTCCGACGACGGCCACCTGCATGTGGAAGTCGCTGTAGCGTCTCTCAGGAGTCCCCGTAGCGTCTGTCGAGACTCGCCCGACCGCCGCTCGCCTCAGAGCACGGTGCCGTGTTTCTTCTCGGGCAGGTCCTTCTCGACCGTCTCGTAGAACGCAAAGCGGTTCTCAAGCTCCTCCCGCAGGGCAGAGGGCGGGACGATCTCGTCGATGACGACCTCGCTGGCCATCCGGTGGACGTCGATGTCCTCGCGGTACTCCTCACGGAGCTCCGCCTCCCGCTCCTGACGCTCCTCGGGGTCGTCGATGGCGGAGAGGCGGTTGGCGTAGACGGCGTTGATGGCCGCCTCCGGACCCATGATGGCGATCTCGCCCGAGGGGAGCGCGATGGTGCTCTCGGGGTCGTAGGCCGGCCCGGACATCGCGTAGATGCCGGCGCCGTAGGCCTTGCGGACGACGACACACTGCTTGGGGACGGTCGCCGAGGAGGTGGCGTAGATCATCTTCTTGCCCTTCTCTAAGATGCCGTCCTTCTCGACCTGCGAGCCGGCCATGAAGCCGGGCGTGTCCGCGAGGTAGCACAGCGGGACGTTGTAGGCGTCCGAGGTCCAGATGAACTCCGCGGCCTTCTCGGCGGCGTCGGGGAAGATGGCGCCGGCCCGGTGGGCGGGCTGGTTGGCGACGATACCGACGACCCGACCGTCGATGCGGGCGTAACCGGTGAGGATCTCCGGGCCGTAGTCGGGCTTGAGCTCGAAAAAGGAGTCCGCGTCGACGATGCGCTCTACGACCTCGCCCATGTCGTAGCCCTTGTTCGGCTCCTGTGGGACGACCGCGTCGATGCTCGCGGGCGACTTCGCCGGGGCGCGGGGCTCGGCTCGCGGGGGCAACTCGTCGCTGTTGTCGGGCAGGTAGGAGACCAGGTCCGCGACGAGTTCGCGGGCGTGCGCCTCGTCCTCGGCGACGAGGTCGGCGCTGCCCGAGTAGCGCGTGTGGACCTCGGGGCCGCCGAGGTCCTGCATCGAGATCTCCTCGCCGGTCACCATCTCGACCATCCGCGGGCTGGCGATGGCCATCGCGGACATCCCCTCCACCATGACGGTGAAGTCGGCGAACACCGGGGTGTAGGCCGCCCCGGCGATGCAGGGACCGTAGAGGACGCAGATCTGGGGGACGCGCCCGGAGAGCATCGAGTGGTTGTAGTAGTACTTCCCGATGCCCTCGCGATTGGCGAAGAAACCAGTCTGCTGGTCGATGCGGCCCCCGGAGGAGTCCATCAGGTAGAGCACCGGGCGGCCGGTCTTGAGCGCGCGCTGCTGCATCCGGAGGAACTTCTCGACGCCCTTCGCGGCCATCGAGCCGGCCTTGACCGTGAAGTCGTTGGCCATGAAGTGGACGTCCCGGTCCTCGAAGGTCGCCGCGCCGGTGATGAGGCCGTCGGCCGGCAGCCGGTCCTCGGCGTCGAACTCGGCGAACGTGCCGTCCTCGAAGAGGATGCCGTCACCGTCGCCGTCGGCGCCGAACCAGAGGGCCAGCCGGTCGCGGACGAACAGCTTCCCCTGCTCGGGCAGTCGTTCCCTGTACTTCTCGGGGCCGCCCCGCTCGATGTCCGCGATCTCCTCCCGGAGGGCCGCCTCGCGCTCGGTCGGCCCCAGGTCGTCCCCGACCGCCGGCCCGTCACCCGCGGCGGCCGGACCGGCCGTCTCGGCCGTCTCACCTCCCACTTCCCCTGGTGTGGGCGCCTCGTGGACCGCCGCCGGCGACTCGGCGTCGCCGACGTACACCACCACCTCGTCCCCGACGTGCTCGGCCAGCGCGCTCGCGATGGCGGCCGCCTCCTCGTCGGTCGCCCCTGACCCGATTCGGACCTTCATGCCTGCGTCTCGGGTGGGTGTTCCCAAACAGTTTTCCCTTTAGAATAGCCCAGGGGCCGCGCCCCGGGCTCACCGGGCGTCGCAGGCGTCGCGGCAGGACCCGTGACACGACCCCTCGCAGTCCCCGCGCCAGCGGCCGAAGTAACAGACCGACCCGCAGTAGACGTCGTAGGCCTGGCAATCGGTCCCGACGCCGACCGGCGAGGTGCAGGCGCGTCCGCACTCGACGTCCGTCTCCACCGGGTCGAACCGGGACTCGCCGTCGCGGTCGGGGTCGTAGATGGTCACGCCGTCGCCGGTGACGACGGCGTACCGGCGGCCGACCTCGGGCAGCACCCACAGCGAGAGTGTGTGGTCGCCACGGTCGCGGCTCACGTTGATGCGGCCGGTCGGCGTCCCGTCGACGACGACGGCCGAGACGAGCGTGCCGTCGCGGTACTCGTCGGCCGGAGCCGTCACGGGCTGCCCGAGGTCGAGTGCCGACTCGGCGGCCGACTCGAGGACGCCGTCGCGGGCGAGCGTCGTCAGCAGGTCGCCCGCGGTGGTCTGGACGGCCCGGCGCACGGTCGCGGCGTCCCGATAGCGCCGCACGAGGCCGGCGAGGAGTTCGGCCGTCGACGGAGTCGAGGCCGCGTCGTCGTCGGTCGCGGCGAGCGTCCCCGCCCCGCGCCTGACGGTGAAACCGTCTTCCGCGCCTGCCAGCACGGCGCGTCGACTCGGGGGCTGTTCGCGGTCGGACGGGTCGTCGCCGG
>Ga0102959_1000154_pt1 | contig 22528 bp, 17 predicted proteins | sample SalPonF2_B_D2_MG_FD_84520 | JGI IMG/M metagenome (GOLD analysis project Ga0102959, IMG submission 84520) | Salt pond soil microbial communities from South San Francisco under conditions of wetland restoration - Salt Pond MetaG SF2_B_D2_MG ...
CAGGGCGAAGGACAAGGCCAGGGACAGGGTCAAGGACAGGGCGAGGGTCAAGGACAGGGCCAGGGTGAAGGACAAGGCCAGGGACAGGGGCAAGGCCAGGGACAGGGCCAGGGGCAAGGTGAAGGGCAAGGCCAGGGTCAAGGACAGGGCCAGGGCGAAGGCCAGGGTGAAGGACAAGGCCAGGGACAGGGGCAAGGCCAGGGCGAAGGACAAGGCCAAGGACAAGGTCAAGGCCAGGGTCAAGGCCAGGGCGAAGGACAGGGACAAGGCGAGTCGGCCGGGAAGCAAGGCGCTTCAGGCATGCATTCCGGTGGTGGTGGCGGTGACCCCTCCTCCGGCTCGGCCGCTGAGCGCGGCGACGTGAAGGATGCCGAGAACCTCAACATCCCTCCGGAAGACAAGGCCAGGCTCGACACCATCGGCCGAACCATCGACGAGGCCGGCAGGCAGATACGCGACAACACGGTAGACCCGGACCTACTCAAGAAGCTCGACATGACAGACCATGAGTACAAGGACTTCGTCAAGAAGTACGATCGCCGTTTCGGCCAGCTTCGCGAGAAGCCCGAGCAGCCCGAAACCACCGACCGCACCACCGCCGGAGCCGAACTCGTCGGCGCCCGCGACGTTCAGACCGGCCGATCCACCGACCCCGGCGTCTCCGACGCTCGCGGCGGAGAGACGCTCACGCCGGACGAGATTCGCAAACTCAACGAGCAGAAGGTCAACCAGGCCTCCCCGGAATACCGCAAGCACGTCGAGGCGTACCTGCGGGCCATCAGCGAGCAGGGCGAGCAGGAAACCGACGACTGACGCATTTTGCGGAAAGAGTTCCGTCCTTCTCGCCGGGAACCTCCAGCCCGTTAAAGACGGCGATGCAGAAGACGCGGCGGCATTGCGGAGGCGGCCGAACGCCGCCCGGCGAAGCCGCAATCAGCAAGAGGCAGAACAGGTTTCCGCAAACGGCGTCAGGAAACCTGCAACTCGCGCTGGCGGCGTTCGAGCTGGTGCTTGAGCCGGCTGAGGATGGCCGAGTGCATCTGGCTGACGCGGCTTTCGGACAGGTCGAGCGTCTCGCCGATCTCCTTCATCGTCATCTCTTCGAAGTAGTAGAGGATCACGATCAGTCTCTCGGCCCGGCTCAGCCCGCGTGTGACGAGGTCTTTGATGTCCTTGCGCTGGGCGGCCCGGAACGGGTCGTCACTGCGCTTGTCTTCCAGCACGTCGATTTCCCGGACGTCCTTGTTGCCGTCGGTCTCGAACCACTTTCGGCTGAGAGAAACCAGCCCCGTCGCGTGCGCGTCGCGATGAAGCTTGTGGAACTCGTTCATCGACAGCTTCATCTTCCTGGCGGTTTCCTTCTCCGTCGGCCGGCGGCCGAGCTCGGCCTCCAGCGCGGCCACGGCCCTGCTGAGCTTGTGGGCCCGGCTGCGGACGAGTCGCGGCACCCAGTCCATCGAGCGGAGTTCATCGAGAATGGCGCCGCGGATGCGCGGGGCGCAGTACGTCTCGAACTTGACGCCGCGAGTGGGGTCGAACGCCTTGATCGCGTCCATCAAGCCGAAGACGCCCGCGGAGATGAGGTCGTCCAACTCCACCTCATCCGGAAGCTTGGCGTGCAGCCGCTCGGCCGCGTACTTGACCATGATCAAGTAATTCTCCATCAGCCAATTGCGCGACTCCTCGGAGGCCGAGCGGTGGTACTCCTGCCACCACTGGTCCACCTGCTCCTGCGGGGCCTTCTCTTTGGTCGCCAGTCGAATCATTTCCTGCTCCTTATCCCACCCATAGCCGCCGGCATCCTTGCCGACAGAACGTTGAAGATTCTCACGGGATTCAGCCGATCTACGTACAGGCCCGGCGTGCGGGGGATTCGCCTCCGCCTGGGACCACACAGACCTCCGGACCGCAGCGGCGCCGGCCTATCCCCATTTCCGTATGATGCCGGACTTTCTTTAGCCTTTTCGGGGTGCAAAGCACAAAGAAACGCCCTGCCGGTCCGGCAGACCCGAGGAATTTCGCCCGGCCGGTCCGCCGCGCGCAGAGAATTCAGACTACGCCACCCCACGGCGCGCGGGGAAAGCACCCCCCGCTCCCCGCATCTCCTCGTTGTCCGTCGCGTCGGCATCCATGCTCTCCGCGAAGGTCCACCCGTTCGTTTCAGGCGAACCAGTTCGCAACTCGCCGGAAGAATCCTTCCTTCCGGTCCAGAAACACGCTTGAACGGCACAATTTCGTCGCCAGGGCGGCCAGGCAGCGGCTGGCCGGGCACCGGGGAAACTCCAGCACGAACGGCCGGCGCTTGCGGACGGCCTCCCGCACTTTCGGGTCGGCCAGCACGTAGCCGGCGTCCAGCAGCCGGGCGCCGAGGAACTGCCTCGCCACGTTGCTGATGCGCTGGTAGGTGGCGCGCGCTTCGTGGCGGTCCGCGGCGAAGTTCACCAGCAGCCCCAGTTGCCCTTCGTATTCTTTACGAATCAGCACCTTGACCATCGCGTAGGCGTCGGTGATGGCCGGCGGTTCCGGCGAGCTGACCACAAGCGTGGTGTCCGCGCTGGCCGCCAGGGCCAGCACCTCCGGGCCGATCCCCGCGCCCGTGTCGATCACCACAATGTCATTCTCCCCCTCCAGAGCCGTCAATTCCCGCACCAGTTGGGCCCGCTGAAACTCCGACAGCGACGCCATCTTGGCCACGCCACTGGCGCCCGGCACAAACTGCACCCCGCAAGGCAGGTCCACCACCACCTGCTCCACCCGGCGGGCGCCGGTAATCACGTGCGAAAGGTTCCCCCGCACTTCTTCATCCAGCAGCACGTCCAGGTTCGCCAGGCCCAGGTCGGCGTCCACCAGCGCCACGCGGTTGCCCGCGGCCGAAAGCAAAATCGCCAGGTTCAGCGCCACATTGGACTTGCCGACGCCCCCCTTGCCGGACGTCACGGCGATGGTCTGCGTGCGGCGCGCCTCGCGCATCAGCCGGCGCAGGCTGCCGGCCTGGTCTTCAGCGGACATAGCACATTCCTCCCGCGATTCGCCCCGCCAACTGCTGCGCGTCGGCCGCCGAAAGATCATCCGGCACGTTCTGCCCATCCGTCACGTAACTCAGCGGCAGGCGATCGGAAAGATTAAGAATTGTGCCGAAGCTCTCCGCCTCGTCAAGCTTCGTGGCGAGAATTCGGTCCGCCCCGACCGGCGCGAAGCGGTCCATGATCCGCCGGGCGGTCTTCCTTCCGGCCGTGGCGGCCAGCACCAGGTGCACCTCGTCCGGGCACGCCGCCTCGACGAACTCTTTCAGTTCGTCCAGTCGGTCGCCGTCGTTCTGGCTCCGCCCGGCGGTGTCCACGAGCACCACGTCGCAGCCGGAGAGGCTGTGGATGGCCTGGTGCAGTTCGCCGGCCGTCATGGCCACGCGCAGCGGAATGCCGATGATGTCGCTGTAGGTCTTGAGCTGGTCGACCGCGGCGATGCGGTAGGTGTCTATGGTGACAAGGCCCACGCTCAGCCCGTCGCGCAGCTTGTAGCCGGCGGCCAGCTTGGCGGCTGTGGTGGTCTTGCCGACGCCGGTCGGACCGATCAGCGCGATCGTGCGCGCCCGGCCGCTCTGGCCGCGGGCCGGGCCCACCGTCCGGATGCGCCGGGCCACCAGGTCCGCCAGGCGCTCCCGCAGGGCGCCGCCGGCAAGTTCTTCGCAGCCGACCATGCTCTCGCGGAGCTGCTCGATCAGTGCGAAGGCGATCGACTCCTCCACATCCTGCTCCACGAGCATCTCGTAGAGTTCCTGCAGCACGGCCGGGCGGTTCGGCTCGGACGCGGGCGTCTGCCGCTCCAGAAGCCTCGCCACCATGCCGCGGATCTCGTGCAGTTCCTCGCCCATCACGCCGGAGATGCGCATCGGCTCCTTGGCCGGCGGCTCGGGCGTCATCGCATCCGGTTCGACGGCATCCGCCGGCGCATAGCTGCCCTGCCGCGGCGGGGCGGCGGCCATGTCCGCCGAGGCGATCACCTGCCACATGCGTTTGCGGCGCAGCAGGCCCACCAGCCCGCCGGTGCGCCTGCGCCGCGTTTCGAGGATGACCGCATCACGGCCGAGGTCTCGCTTTACTTCCACGATGGCTTCGGCGAGGCTGGTGGCCTGGTAGGTCCGGGTGTCGGTGCGGGGGTTCATGGCTCAACTCCAACGCGTTCGAGGGGTTCCACTTCGACGGCATCAATTTCACTGGTGGCCAGCACCGCCGCTTCCGGCTGCTCGGCGGCGAGCAGCCCGCGCAGCTTGCGGCGCACCGCCGGGCCGCACAGCACGACCGGGTCGTGCCCGAGTTTCCGCAGGCGGGAGAGGCTCTGCCCGAGCGCCCGTGCGGCCTTGCGGCCGATTTCGCCTTCCGCGCCGTCGGAGACGAACTGCCCGCACAGGGCGTCTTCCACCTCCGGGGCCAGGCTCACGCAGCGCAGCTTGCCGTCTCGCCCGCAGTGCTGCTGGCTGAGCGTCCGCCGCAGGGCGGAGCGGACGCGCTCGGTAAGCAGGTCCACGTCGGCGGCGAGCGATTCGTTGGCGGCCATGGCTTCCAAGATGGTCACCATGTCGCGGATGGCGGCTCGCTCCCGCAACAGGTTCTGCAGCACGGCCTGCACGCGGCCGACGTCGAACTTCGCCCGCACGTCGCCCACGAGCGTCGGGCATCGCCGCCCCAGGGCGTCCAGAATCTCGGCCACCTGCTCTCGCGTGAGCAGGTCCGCCCCGTGGCGGTGGATGGTCTCGGCCAGATGCGTCATGAGCACCGTGCCGGCGTCCACCACGGTGTGGTTCAGCGCCTCGGCCCGGGGCCGCTGGTTGGCGGAAATCCACACGCCCGGCAGGCCGCCGATCGGGTCGGTGGCCTCCCGGCCGACCAACTCTCCGCGGGCGTCGCCGTCGGACAGAGCCAAAAATTGCGACGGATACACCTTGCCGGACGCCACTTGCGCCCCGCGAATGCGGATGACGTACGTGTGGGCGCCCAGTTGCAAGTTGTCCGAAATTTTGATCGGCGGGACGATGAGCCCCAACTCCGTGGCCACGCGCTTGCGCAACGCGGCGACGCGCTCCAGCAGCGCCCCTTCCTGCGGCTGGTTCACCAGCCGCACCAGTGCGTAGCCCATCTCGATCTGCATCGGCTCCACGGCCAGCAGGTCGGTGAGGTTCTCCGCCCGGTCGGCGGCCGTGTTGGTCGCGCACTCGCTGTCGCGCCGCTGCGGCGCGGCCCGCGCGCGGCGGCGCAGCATCCACGCCAGCCCCGCGCACCCCGCGCCGATCAGCAGCAGCGGAACCTTCGGCAGGCTCGTCAGCGCCAAGGCGCCCAGGAACACGGCCGTCAGCACCAGCACCGCCGGGCGCGAGCCCAACTGCGAGAGCAGGTCTTCGCCCAGGTCCCGCTCCTCGGCCGGGCGCGTGATGGTGATCGCCGCCGCCACCGACACGATGAACGCCGGAATCTGCGTCACCAGCCCGTCGCCGATCGTCAGCCGCGTGAAGAGGTTCACCGTCTCCGACCAACTCCAGCCGTACTGCACCATGCCCACGTAGCAGCCGCCCAGCAGGTTGACAAAGGTGATCAGCACGCCGGCCACCGCGTCGCCGCGGAGGAACTTCGACGCGCCGTCCATCGCCCCGTAGAAGTCCGCCTGGCGGGAAAGCTCCTTGCGGAGGCCGCGGGCCTGCTCGTCCGAGATCAGCCCGGCGCTGAGGTCGGCATCCACGGCCATCTGCTTGCCCGGCATCGCGTCCAGCACAAAGCGGGCGGCCACCTCGCTGATGCGCCCCGCGCCCTTCGTGACCACCACAAACTGCACCACCACGAGAATGGCGAAGAGGATCAGCCCCACCGCCAGCGAGCCGGCAGTCACGAACTCGCTGAACGTCCAGATCACCCCGCCCGCGGCGAGAGCGGCGTCGTCGACGGCCGCGCCGTCCCGCCCGGCCGTGAGGATGAGCCGCGTGGTCGCCACGTTCAGCACCAGCCGGAAGAGCGTCATGCCCAGAAGCAGCGTCGGCAGCACGCTGAAGTCCAGCGGCCGGGGCACCCGCATCGCCGTAAGCAGAATCAGCGCCGCCAGCGCCAGGCTGCACACCAGCAGCAGGTCCACCAGCCCCGGCGGAAGCGGAACGAGAATCACGAACACCAGCGCCGCCGCCGCCATCGGCGCGAGAAGCCCGCGCCGCCGCTCCAGCAGCCCGGCAATGCCGCTCAAATTGTCAGTCAGTCCAGCCATCCGTGGCCACCTGCCCCGCCGTGCGGGGCGCTATCGTTTCGCACTATCCGCCAGCAATTCCGCCACCTGCTCGTGAAAGGCAGGCGGTATCTCCCGGCCTTCCCGCACGCGGCGGTACAGCGCGGCCGCGAGCTTGGGCCTCTGCACGATGCGCGCGCGGTCGCCCGCGGCATCGAGTATCCGCTCGGCGACGCGCCGGGTTCCCCGCACCAGCACGCGGGGAGACCGCATGCCGTCCCGGTACTCCAGCGCCACCGCCACCGCCCGCCCGGAGGCGATCACCAGCGCCGCCGTCGCGGCGAGTTCCGGCTTCGGGCCGAGCAGTTGCTCAGCCAACTTGCGCCGTCGCTGGCGCGTGTGCGCGTCGCCTTCCAGCCGCTTTTGGTCCTGCTCCATCTCGCGCGGGCCGGTCCGCAGGTCCTGGCGATGCTGCCACCACTGGTGCAGATAGTCCAGCCCGCCCAGCGCCAGCAGCACGCCGCCAATGCGGAGCGCCAGCACGCCGGCCGCGGCCCCCGCCGCCGAGAGCATCTGCTCCGGCCGGCCGCGGGTGACCGCCGAGAGCGTGTCCATGCCCCGCTCCCGCGCCGAGAGCCACACCACACCCGCCACGGCCGCGGCCTTCGCCAGCAGCAGGCCCGTCCGCACGCCCGCCCGGCGGGACAGCACGTCCTTCACGCGCCGCGCGGGCGAGAGCCTTCCCAAGTCCGGCTGAAGCCGCCCCGGCCACCAGCCGCCGCGCGTCTGCGCCAAACCGGCAAGCGCCGCCAGCACGGCCGTGCCGCCCAGCAGCACCGCCACCCGGATGGCGGCGGCGGCTCCGGAGAAGGATTCCGCCCCGGTCACGTCGCCCGCGGTCATCGCAGGGGTGGACAGGAAACTCGCCATCATGCCCGCCAGATCCGCCACCAGCCCGCCGCCCAGCAACCACAGCATGCCCACGCCGCCGAGAAGCGCCGCGGCGGCCGCGAGGTCCGCGCTGCGCGGAATCTGCCCGCGCTGCCGCGCCTCGCTGAGCCGAAGCTCGCTCGGCAGGTGCTCGCGATCCGCGTTGTCTTCAAAGAGCGCCAATTCGCCGCCTCATATTCCGCCGGCCGCCTGGGCCAGCCGCCGCACCGCCTCGGAGACCGCCGCCGAAAGCAGCGGCCGCACTGCCGCGATGCTGGCCGCCAGCACCATCAGCCCGACGATGGCCCGCACCGGCAGGCCCACGTTGAAGAACCCCAGCGTCGGCGCCGTCCGGCCGAGCATGGCCAGCGCCACGGCCGTGAGCACCAGCGCCAGGATCACCGGCGCCGCCACCTTCAGCCCCAGCAGCAGGCTCGCGGAGAACAGCCCGACCACCACCCGCCCCAGCGTGCCCGCCTCGGCGACCGAAGGCGGGGCCACCTCGAACGTGCCCAGCAGCGCCGCGAGGAACTCCCGGTGCCCGCCGATCAGCAGGAACATGGCGACCGCCACGAGCACGTAGAGCTGCCGGACGGTCCCGGTCGGCTCGCCGGAGGGGTCGAACACGCCCGTCAGGTCGATGCCGATCTGCTGGCCGACGTGCGCCGCACCGATCTCCACGCCCGCCAGCACCAGCCGCGCCGCGAAGCCGATCGTCGCGCCGATGCCGACCTCCAGCAGAACCCCGCCCGCCAGCGCCAACGCGGAATCGACCGCCACCGGCGCCGCCATGCGCCCGACGACCGGCAGCGCGATCACGATGCTCATCATCAACCGCACCGGCATCGGCAGCGCGCGGCTGGAGAGCACCGGCGCCGTCAGCAGCAGCCCGGCCGTGCGCGCCGCCACCAGCAGCAGCGTGAGGGCCCACATCGGGTTGTCCAGTCCCGCGTTCATGCATTCTCTCGCGTCATGGGCTCGCGAACATCGCCCGGCCGAACTCGACCAGCCGGGAGATCATCCACGGGCCCACCAGCACCAGCGTCAGCAGCATGGCGATGATCTTCGGCACGAAGCTCAGCGTCTGCTCCTGCACCTGCGTGGCGGTCTGAAGCACCGCGGCGACCAGCCCCGTCAGCAGGCCCACCAGCAGCACCGGCGTGGCCAGCACCACCAGCAGCAGCACCGCCTGCCGCAACGTGTCGATCAGTTCGCCTTCGGTCATCGCCTTTCCGCCTATCCGAAACTCGTCAGCAGCGTGCCCACCACCAGGCGCCAGCCGTCGGCCAGCACGAACAGCAGCAGCTTGAACGGCAGCGAGATCATCGACGGCGGCAGCATCAGCATGCCCATCGAAACCAGCACGCTGCCGACCAGCATGTCGATAATCACGAACGGCAGGAACACGCGGAATCCCATCAGGAACGCGATCTTCAGCTCGCTCACCACGAACGCGGGGATCAGCGCCGTCGTCGGCACGTCCTTCCACGCCAGGTCCTCGCGGGCGGCGAGGTCTTCTTTCAGAAACAGGTACACGTCGTCGGCGTTGCCGCCGGCCTCGATCTGCCGGATCATGAACGCCCGCACGTGGCCTTCGCCGGCCCGCACGGCCGTGGCCGCGTCCGCCTCGCCGGCCATGTACGGGCCGATCGCGTCGCGGTGGACGTCCTGGTACACCGGGGCCATCACCGCGACGGTGATCAACAGCGCCAGGCCGAAGAGCACCTGGTTCGGCGGCGTCTGCTGCGTGGCCAGCGCCTGGCGGAGCAGCCCCAGCACCACGACGACCCGCGTGAAGCTTGTCACCATCACCAGGATGGCCGGGGCGACAGACAGCACCGTAATCGCCGCCACGGCCTTCAGCAGCGAGCCGGAGTCCGCGCCTTGCATGCCGGAAAGGGCGTCCCCCGCCGCCTGCAGCACGGCCTGGTCGCCCGCGGGGGCCGTCGCCGGCTGGGTGGCGGCATCTCCCGCGGCGGCCGCCACGGCCGAGAAGCACAGCAGCAAAATGAATGCACGCGGCATCATTTCCCGCCGGCCTCCTTTGCCTCGGCGCGCTTGCCGGCGAGCAGGTCGCCGAACGCCTTACCCGGCTTCGCCTCGGCGAGCATCCGCCGCACTTCCTCTTCATCCGTGATTTCCGAAAGCGTGTTCATGCCTTCCGGCCCGGCGCCGACCACCAGCAGCCGCCGGCCGCAGTGCACCAGCAGAATCTGCTGCCGCCCGGACACGTTCGTCCGCGCGACGATTCGCATGGCCTCGCCGCCGGCGGCCCCGCCGGCGGCCCCGGTGAGCTTCCGCAAGCCCCAACGGGCCGCGAACACCAGGCCGACGACGATGCCGAGGGCCAGCAGCGTCCGCCACCAGCCGTCGCCGATGCCGCGGTCGCCGGTACGCGAGTCCTCGGAATCCCTCAGGCGGGATTCCTCGATGCTCCCCCCCGCGTCCTGCGCCGCGCACGGCAGGCATGCGGCCGTCAGGGCCGCCGCAAACACCAGCATGGCCGCGCTACTCCGCATCCGCATTCCTTCGTCGACGGGCGTCGTGCGGCCGCGGGCTCTCATCCGCGCCCGTCTCCGCTAGGGTTGTCCGGGGTTCTTGGGTCACGTTCGTTCCTGTCCGACCGCCATCGTGGCGAATCGGTCCTGTAGTCGGGCCGTCATCTGCCGCTGGCGCATCGCCTCCAGCAACTTCTGATGGTGGAACTCCATGGTCGCCCGCGCCTCGACGAGGGCCTCCCCCCGCCAGGCGTCCGGCGTCTCTCGCCCGGCGGCCTCCAGATCGGCCACCTCTTTGGCCGCCTGCTCGAACAACTGCCGGGCCATGCTCTCCTGGCGCGTCCTCAGCCGCACCAGTCCCTCAAACGAGAACACCTTCTGCTCGATCATGTCACCGTTCCTTAGGCATCGTCTCTCGGGGCCGCCTCCCGCGGCCGGTCACGCCGTCAGTTCCTTCTGGCGCGCGGCGGCCGTCGGCACATAGCGGCCATATTCCGCGCTCCGCACCACGTCCACCACGCGCTGCTGGGCGGCTTCCACGTCGCTCAGACGCACCGGGCCGATGCGGTCCATCTCGTCCTTGACTCTTCGGGCGGCCGCCCCAGGCAGCGCGGACAGCAGCTTGCGCGTGACCCGCTCCCCGGCCGTGCGCAGGGCGATGGCCAGTTCATCCGGCTCGATGATCTCCAGCGAAGAGCGAAGCCGCCGGGCCGGCACCTCCGCGAGGTCCTCGAACAGGAACAGCCGGTTGCGGACGTACTGCGCCACGTGCGGCTCGGCGCCGGCGAGAGACTTCATCACCGCCTGCTCGGTGTCGTAGCCGCTGTGCTGCAGGATGCGGGCGAGGGCATCCGGGCCGCCCGCCTGGATGCCCGCCGCCTCCGCCAGGCGCCGGGCGAGGGCCTCTTGCGCCTGCCGCACGGTCTCGGCATCTACCGGCGCCCGGCCGGCGATGTGCCGGGCGATCTCCGTCTGCTGGTCGACCGGCATGCGGGCCAGCACGTCCGCCGCACGGCCGGCATCCAGGTGAGAGAGCACCAGGGCGGTCGTCTGGGGAGGGTCGTTTTCCAGGGCCTCGGCGAGGGCCTGCGGGTCCACCATGCGGCAGAAGCCGAACGGCTGGGATTCGGCCCAGGCCTCGCCCGGCATCTCCTGAGAGCCCTCCCGCCGCCGACCGCGCCGCAGGATCGCCACGGCCAACAGCAGCAGCCCGCCGCCGCCAATCAATCCAAACCCAAGCGTCAGCCAGCCGCTGCCGGCATTCGCCGGCGCCGCGGCGGCCTCCGGGCCGTCGTAGCGCCAGTCGACCTCCACCTGCTCCGCCGCCAGCCCCGCGGCCGCGGCCGCCATCTGCCGGATGCGCGGAAGCTGATCGGCGGCCAGGGCGTCGATCTGCTGCTTCGTGGCGGGGCCTCTCGCCTGGCGCCGGTGCAGATCGGCCAGGTAGCTCCTCGGCACGGAAACCGCAGCCGCCACGCATCGAGGAGCCGCCTGCTGCGCCTCCACGTGTACGGAAACGAGCGGATCGCCCGTATAGCTCAGCGCGTGGCGGATCTTCTCCGCGTAGTGCGCCTCGGCCGCGCGGAGTCGGGCCAGCGCCTCGCTTCCGGCGGCGTCGGTCGCCCGGTAACTGCGGCCGACGCCGTCCACGATGCGTACGTTCTGCCGGGCCAGATCGGGAATGCCGCCGGAGACGAGGTCCGCCACGGCCTCCACCAGCGGCTGAGAGAGATCGCGGTGCGGCTTCATTTCCACCTGCACGGCCGCGGTGGCCTCCGAGCCGGGCGAGCCGAGCCGGCGCGGAGAGCCGGGCTCGAAGATTACGGTGGCCTTGCGGACGCCCTCGAAGCTGGCGATGCGGCGCGAAAGCCAGGCCATCTTCGCCGCCTGCCAGCGCCGGGCGTGGCGGGAGTCTGTCTCCCACAGGTCGCCCTCGCCGGCCAGGGCGCTGAACAGGTCCGCGGCGCCCGCACCGAGCCCCTCGGCCTCCAGCAAGGTCCGGGCCTGTCCGAGCGAGCTTTCCGGCACAAGGAGCCTGCCGCGGCGGGTCTGGGTGGGGATGCCGTGCCGGCCGAGGAGATTGGCCGCGGTGAGGAGGTCTTCGGCGCAGAGGGCCTCCTCCAGCACGGGCGCGTATGGCGCCGAGCCGGAAGAAACCGCCAGCCACCCGCCGCCGCCCAGCACCAGCGCCAGCAAGCCAATGGCCAGCCATCGGCCGGTGCGGCCGAGAAGGGCATACCGCCGACGCAGTCTACGCAGTGTGCTCGCTATTCCGTTCATCGGGCCCGGTCCTCCCTGACCGAGGCACTGCCGCAACTGATTGCCACGCCATCTTGCCGCCGGCCTTCCGGCCGGGGCGACACGCTCAGTCGGCCTGCTCGAAGTGCTCCCGGATTTCCTGGAGCGACTTGTGCCGCGACTTCATCTCGTTGATCCGGTCCAGCCGCAGGAAGACCGACTCGTCATAAAGCCGGTGCCCGCCTGGCGTCCAGCCGCACTCGCGGAGCAGGCCCATGGTGGTGTAATTGTGGATGGTCTGCCTACTGACGCCGGAGTAGTCCACCACCTCTCCGATGCGGTAGTACTTGGGCGGAATGGGGCGGCTCGCCCCGCCGCGCAAACCGCCTGGAGCCGGCCGGTCCGCCGCAGCAGCATCCATCACACCAACCGAAGGACCCTCTACGTCCGACTTGCTTACGCCGTCTTGCAGATCGCTCACACTCATTGAATGCCACCTATCGAATTTGACGTTTTATAAAACGTATAAATGCCTATCCGGCGTGTCTAGAGGAAAATCCGCAGATTTTGAGAAATTTATTCCCGCATAAGACCATCGTTTTATTGTGGATACGATGACGTGTTCCTCCGAGCCGGTCCCCGACGGACTTCCGCTATAGAAAACAGCAATACTCGTACAGATGCTTCCTTTTGCCCAATCTCACACATGCCCTATTCTCACCGGCCCGGCCGGGGGCGCCATACGCGTGGCGAATGCGTTAGAATGCGCGTATGGCCCTACTCCGACACCTCCCGACGACGATGCTGCTCGCCCTGCTGGTGCTGGCCGGCTGCCGGAGCAAGCCCGACGCCCCGCCACCGCCGCGGCAACCCGCACCGGAGGAAGCTCTGCCGTCCGAGCCGCCCCAGCCCGACCCGCACCGGTCCCTCGCCGTGCGGCGCCTGCGCGCGGCCGCGCGGCGGTGGGCTTCCGAGTTGGCGGAGGGCGCCTTCTGGCGGCAGTGCGCCGCTCGCCACGTCGCCGCGGCGCGGGCCGCCGTCCACCAAATGGCCCATGACCCCGCCTTCCACCTGGCCGTCGCGGACCGCGCGCTCGCCGAGGACCGCACGGAAGACGCCCTGCTCGCCTTCCGCCAGGCCCTGGCCCTGGACGAGGCCCGCGCCGACGCCCTGATCGGCCTGGCCGCCGCCCTCGGCCGACTGGAACGCTGGAGCGACGCCGCCGACGCCTACGCGCGCCTCGGCGCCCTTCGCCCCGAGGACGCCAAGGCCCGCTACAACCAGGCCGTCATGCTCACGTACGCCGGGCGGTTTTACGAGGCCGAGGAGGCGTACCTCGCCCTGCTCTCTCGCGAGCCGGACCTGCTGGACGCCCGGGCGAACCTCGCGGCCGTGTTCCAGGTGCAGGGCAAGCTCGCCCAGGCCAGGTCCGCCTGGGAGGACGTGGTATCGCGAGACCCCAACCGCACCCACGCCCGGGCGCAGCTCGCGGCGGTGCTGGCCGACCTCGGCGAACACGAGAAGGCCATGGAGGCGTTCGCGCAGGTCGCCAAGCGCGAGCCGAAGAACGTTTCCTCCTGGCTGAACCTCGCGGCCGCGGCGCGCGGGGCCGGCAGCTTCGGCCGAGCCGCGGCGGCCCTGGAGCAAGCGGCGAATCTCGCCCCGCGGGATGCAGCCGTATGGCGGCGACTGCACGAGTTGCACCTGGACCTGCACCGGGCCACCAACCGGGAGGAGTTTCTGCGGAAGGCCGTCTCGGCCGGGCGGCAGAGCCTGCGTCTGGACGATACGCAGGCGGACCTGGCCCGGTGGCTGGAAAGCCACGCGCCGGCAAAGGCGGCGACGGAACCATCCGGCCGACAAGACGGGTGAACCCGACCGGCCTCTCTGCTACGATGTCCGCCGCGGGCACATGCGGCCCGCCGCGAAGGAGCCTGAAGATGGCGCTGAACTTGACAGAATTCGCCCGCACGCCCCGCGTCACGGACGGCGCCTGGGGCACGGAAATGCAGAAGCGCGGCCTGCCCGCCGGCGCCTGCCCGGAGCTATGGAACGTGGAGAACCCCTCGGCCGTGGAGGAGGTGGCCCGCGGCTACGTGGAGGCCGGCAGCGAGGCGATCATCACCAACACGTTCGGCGGCAACGCCTTCGTGCTGGGCCAGCACGGCGCGGCCGATCGCGTGGCGGAGTTGTGCGAGGCCGGCGCGACCATCAGCCGCAAAGCGGCCGGCGATGCGGCGAAGGTGTTCGGCTCCATCGGCCCGACGGGCAAGATCGTGATGATGGAGGAGGTTCCGGCCGAGCAACTCGCCGCGACCTTCGCCGAGGCGGCCCGCGCGCTGGCCCGAGGCGGCGCGGACGCGATCGTGCTGGAGACGTTCAACGAACTTGCGGAGATCGAGATCGCCTTGAAGGCCGCCCGCGAGGCGACGGACCTGCCGGTGGTGTGCAGCATGACCTTCTCCTCCGGCCCGGACCAGACGTCCACGATGATGGGCGACACGCCGGCCGCCCTGGCGGCCCTGGCGGAGGCCCACGGCGCCGCGGCCGTGGGGGCCAACTGCGGCGTGGGGCCGGACAACTACGTGAAGGTGGCCCGGCTGTACCGGCAGGCAACGCGGCTGCCCATCTGGATCAAGGCCAACGCCGGCCTGCCGCGGGTGGATTCCGCCGGCAAGACGTACTTCCCGATGGGCCCGGAGCCGTTCGCCGGCTTCGCGCCGGCGCTGGCGGAGGCCGGGGCGAACTTCATCGGCGGCTGCTGCGGAACCACGCCGGAGCACATCCGGGCGGTCAAGGCGTCCCTGGCGTAGCCCGGTAGCACCGGCCGGAAAGCATAGCAAGCAAGTCGAACGCAATGTCGTTTCTCCAGCACGCCAATGCGTTCGCGCGGGACAGCGCGCCGGCCGGCAAGCCCCCCGCCGACGTCGGTGCGTGTCCGTCCGCACCGGAAGGCCGATTCCGCGGCCGCCCCGTCGCCGGCGACAAACGGCCTTGACAGGGGCGGACCGGGAGGGATAATGGGCGGTTTCCCTGCATCGCAAGGAGACGCAACGTGTACGCAGTGATTGAAGACAGTGGCCAGCAGTTCCGCGTGGCCGAAGGCGACGTGGTGAACGTCGATCTGCGCGAACTGGCTGAGGATGCCAATGAGGTGGAATTTGACCGCGTGCTTCTGGTCAGCAGCGAGGGCGACATCAAGGTCGGCACGCCGCTGGTGGAAGGTGCGAAGGTGCTGGCGGAAGTGGTCGACCCCCTGTTCAAGGGCGAGAAGACCTATCACTACTACTGGCGCCGCCGCAAGAACTCCCGCAAGAAGACCGGCCACCGGCAGAAGTACGTCCAGGTGCTCATCAAGCAGATCGTCGCGTAGCGGTCCGCGGGTTCCCGACATTTGCGGACCCTCCCGAACGCCGTCAATCCCCGGTCAATACCACGGACACCGGCGCGGCGTGGACCCACGCGCCCCCTTTCGGCTGATACCGCGCCGCCAGGGTGACGGTTTCGGCCGTCGGGACGACCTGCCCCCACGGCAGCACAAAGCTGTACTTCACGCCCAGCCGGTCGCGGCCCATGTGCGGCGCAAGATCATTGCCGGAGAAGGTCCACACGTGCATGGGCTTGCTCGACAGCACGCGCGACGAACTCACTACCCCCTCAAACAGCAGGAATTCCAGCGTGCCGTTGACGGCCACCGGCTCCGGATGGGATTCCTGAAAGAAGTAGAGCGACGAGACGCGCACGCCGTCGGGGCCCGGCTCCGCGTCCAGAAAAACCGGGGTGGTGGCCACGAACATGGTGATCTGGTCTACCGGGCCCACCGTCCGCACAGGCGGCTGGCAGCCGGCCAGCATGGCCAGGGCCGGTAGACCGACGCACAGTATTGCCAGACGTCTCATTCCGGTTCCTTGCGTATTCCAGTGCCAACGGCGCCCGGCAGGCAGGTTCCTTCAAGCGCCGCCCGACTTCCTGCCACCTGCCTTCTTGCCCTGCGCGCAGCTACTGGTACTCCACCTCTTCCGCCGGCCGGGTGGCCGGCTCGCCCTTCGGCCGGTCGGCGTCCTGGGTGTCCGGCAGCATCCGCAGCGGCATGCCGTCCTCCTCCGGCTTGGGGACGATGTGCTCCCAGTCGCCCAGGTCGTCGCGATTGGACTTCTGCATGCGTTTGATTACTTCCAGCAGTTCGTCCTGCACCTGCTCCTTGACGAGGGCCCGCTGGGCGTTGAGCCGCTTGAGCTGCTCGGAGGTCTCCCCGTCCGCCTCCTTCATCGTCCGCAATACGCGCGGCGTGAGGATGATCAGCAGTTCCTTGCGCTCCTTGATCACCTTGGTGCTCTTGAACAGGTTGCCGACGAACGGGATGTCGCCCAGGATCGGCACCTTGTCCTCGATGTTCTCGTCCTGCGTGGTGATCAGCCCGCCCAGCACCACCGTGTGCCCGTCCTGCACGGTGACGGTCGTCTCCGCCTTGCGCTCGTTGACGATCGTCGCCTTCACGCCTTCGGAGATGTCCACCGTGGAGGAACTCAGCGAGCTGATCTCCGGCCGCACCTGGAGCTTCACGAAGCCGTCCGGGTTGATCCGCGGCGTGACGTCCAGGATGATGCCCACCGGCTGATACTGGATGGTGTTCAGCGTGGTGCCTCCTTCGGTCACGCGGCTGTTGGTGATGAACGGCACACGCTGGCCGACGTTGATATTCGCCTTCTGGTTGTCGGAGGCGAGAATCTGCGGCCGGCTGAGAATCTCCAGCTTGTTCTGCGCCTGCAGGGCGCGGAGGTAGAAGTTCAGGTCTCCGCCGGTGACCGACACGCTGAAGCTGTTGAGCTTACCGATCTCTCCCTGCACGCCGAAGCTCGTGCCGTATTGGGCACGCGTGCCGTTGTACGTCTTGTCCACGTTCCATTCCACGCCCAGGTCCGTCTTGTCGGAGAGCGTCACCTCGGCCAGCAGCACCTGGATGAGCACCTGCGGCGGCGGCTGGTCCAGCTCCTTGATCATGCCCTCGATGGTCTCGAAGAACCGCGGGCTGGCGGACAGCAGCAGCGTGTTGGAGTTCTCCGTGGCGCCTTCCGTGCCGACGGCGACGATCGCCACCTCCCGCTCCAGCAGCCGTTGGGCGGCGCCCACGGAGTCCGCCCCGAGCGTGCTGACCAGCCGCTGGCGCTCCTGGTCCAGGAACGAGCGGAGGGCCTGCTCGATGTCGGTGGCCTGGGCGTTACGGAGCCGATACACCTTGCTCATCCGCTCGCGGGCCGGGCTGGCGTCGAGCTGCTCGATCACGTTGGAGCACATCTGCACGTACTGGCTCGTGCCGCCGATCAGCAGCGAGTTCGTCCGCGGATCGACGGTGATGTTCAGCGCGTCCTGCTCGGCCGAGCCCACCGTCGCCTCCACCGCCCCGGACGGCTGCGTGGTGGCCGCCAGGCGGTACTGCACCGCCTTCTCGCTCGCGGCGCCCCCGCCGGTGGCCTGCATGCGGAACAGGTTCCGCAGGATCGTCGCCATCTGTGTGGCGTCGGCGTTGGTCAACTCGAATACCCGGATCTCCGCCACCCGCGGCGCGGTGAAGTCCATCGCCTCGATCATCCGCGCCAGCAGCGGCATGTTGTCCTTCGGCGCGGAGACCACCAGCGAGTTCGTCCGCGGGTCCGGCGTGATCAGCACGCCCTCCTGCAGGGCGCTGGTGATCAGCTCCTCGCCGTCCTTCGTCCGCGTGACGAACTGAAGCCACGTCTGGAGGTTCGGGCTGCGGGCGGTCATCGCCTTGGGCTTGTTGGTCAGCGCGTCGGTGAGAATCTTCGCCAGTTCGTCCGCGCTGGCGTTAATCAGCGTGAACACGCGGATTTCCGTGATCCGTGTGACCTCGGCGCGGTCGAAGCTCTCCACGAGCTCCACCGCCCGCTGCAGGTCCGCCGTGCCGGCCGAAACGATGATCGAGTTCGTCCGTTCATCCACGCTGATGGTCACGGCGTCCTGCCCGCCCTGGCCCTTGAACAGTTCCCGCAGCGTGTTGGCCACCTGCGTGGCGTCCGCCTTGCTCAGCATGAACACCTGCTGGTTGCGGCCGGTCTCGTCCGGCTGCACGTCCAGCTTGGCGATGAGCGACTCGGCGAGCTTCATGTCCTCGGCCGTGGCCCCGACCACGAGCGTGTTGCTCCGCTCGTCGGCGAGGATGGTGACCGGGTCCTTCGTCTGCCCACGCGTCACGCGCTGGTTGAACAGTTGCTGGAGCATCGGCTGGATGCCCTTGGCGGTGGCGCTCTTCAGCAGGAACACGCGGAAGTTCGTGGCGTCGGCCACCTGGGCCGTGTCAAGCTGACGGATCATCGCCTCGACCGCGTCGAAGTTCTCCCGCCCGCCGGCCACCAGCAGCGTGTTGGTGCGGGCGTCGGGGATCACCACCACGGGCACGATCTTCACTTCCTGATTGACCTGCAACTCAGCCTGCCGCTTGCGGGTGAAGAAGTCCTGCAGCATCTGCCCCAGCCGCACGGCGTCGGCGCTCTGGAGCGGATAGACGCGGATGTCGCCCAGCAGCGTGGAGGTCTCCTTGTCCAGCCGCTTGACGATCTCGTCGATGACGCCCAGGTTCTCCTTGCTGGCCGAGACGATCAGCGCGTTCGTGCGGATGTCCGAGGCGATGGCGACCTTCTCCCGCGCCTGCAGGGCGCGGCTGTCGGCCACGGACATGCCGGGCTTGTAGAGGCCCTTGGCCAGCAACCCCCCCAGCAGGCCCGCCATGCGCGAGGCGTCCGCCCGGTCCAGGATGTAGATCTTCACCAGGCCGCTCTCATCCGGCGGCTCGACGTCCACCTTCTTTAGAAGCCCATCGATCAGGGAGAGGTTCTCCTTGCTGGCGGAGATCACCAGAGCGTTGCTCAGCGCGTCGGCGGCCACGTCCACCTTGTCCTGCGGGCTGGGGCGGGCGCCCTCGGGCGTCATGCTCGCCAGCCGCGCCGCGAAGAGCCGCTGGATCATCGGCCCCACCACGCCGGCGTCGTTGTGCTTCATCGGGATCACCACCAGCCGCACGGCCGGGTCCGTCAGCTTCACGTCCAACTTCTTCAGCAGGCTCGCCAGCACCTTGCTGTCGTCGGCGTTGGCGGCCACCAGCAGCGCGTTGACGCGGAGGTCCGGCAGGATGATGGGCTTCTGCCGCCGAATCTCCGGCGTGCGGGCCGCCTGGTACCGCTGGTTGAAGAGGTTCGCCAGCGTGGCCGCCAGCGTGCCGGCGTTGGCTTCTTCCAGCGGGATAAGCTGAATCTGCCCGCCCAGGGCCGGCGCCGCGGAGTCCAGGCTTCCGGCGAGGTCTTCCACGAGCTGGAAGCTCTCGGCCGAGCCGCCCACGATGAGGCTGTTGCTCCGCTCATCGGCGAAGATCAGCACCCGCAGGGCCTCGGCGTCTTTCACGCCCAGCGACTGCTGCCGCTGGACGCGGGCGTCCATCATCTTCTGCAGCGTGGCGGCCAGGCCCGCGGCCTCGGCGTTGGCCAGCGGCAGCAGCCGGATGTCCCGCACGTCGATGGCGGTCTTGGCGTCCAGGTTCTTCAGCAGCGCGTCAAGCATCAGGAATGTCTTGTCGCTGGCGGAGACCACCAGCGAGTTGGTGCGGGTGTCCACGGCCACGGTGGGCCGGTCCTCGTCGCGGACGAGTCGGGCGTTCGGGCCGGCGTAGAGCTTGTCGATCACGCCCGACAGCCGTGTGGCGTCGGCGTTGGTCAGCGGGAAGATGCGCACCGTGTTCATCGAGCCGGCGCCCGGAATGTCCATCGTCTTGATGACATCGGTGATCAGCGGCATCACGTCCCCCCGCGCCGCCACCAGCAGGATGTTCGTGCTCGCGTCCGGCTGGATCGTCAGCGCCGCGCGGACCTTCGGCAGAACCGATTCCTGTTCCCGCCGCTTGTCCTGCGACGCCCGCAGCCGGGTGATGTACGTCCGCACTCCCTCGGCCTGGGGCGTGGCCCCGCCCTCGGCGAAGACCGACCGCAGGATCGGCGCCAGTCGCGCCGCGTCGGCATTCTTGAGCTTGAACGCCTTCACCTCCGTCACGAAGCGCCCGGTCTGGCGGTCCAGGTCCTTCACCACCAGTTCGGCCAGCGCGAGGGATTCCTCCAGCCCGCTCAGCACCAGCGTGTTGGTCCGCATGTCCGCGGCGATGCCCAACACGTTCGTCAGGGCCTTGCCGGTGGCGGTCTCGGGCTCGGCCTGGCCCTGCACGCTCGTGCCCTGCCGGCCGGCGAGTTGCCGCCCCTGGTCGAACACCTGCCGCAGCACCTGCATGACGGACTGGGCGTCGGCGTTGGTCAGGTGCAGTAGACGCACCATCACTCCCTCGGCCAGCGGCACCGTGTCCAGTACGCCCACGATCGCCTGCATGGCCCGCAGGTTGTCCGGCGTGGACGTGATGATCAGCGCGTTGGAGCCCTGCGGTCGGGCGGGGTCCGCCTGAATCTTGATCGGCTTGGTGAGGTCCAGTTCCGGCAACGGCTCGGCCAGGGCCGAGCGGACGTTCAGCAGCCGCACCTGCTCCTGCAGGGCGCGGGCCTCCGGCGTCGCCTGGTTGGCGGCGCTGGGCCGGAGCATTTCGTTCAGCACGGCCGAGAGCTGCGCGGCGTCCGCCTTCTTCAGCGGAATGATGAGCACCTCCGCCTTCTCGTGGGCCGGGGCCTTGTCCAGCAGGCCGATGATCTTGCCCACCTCGTCGAACACGTCGCCGCGGGCCGTGACGATGATGGACCGGGTCCGCTGGTCCGCCTGCACGTTGATCGGCTCGCCCGGGCGGGTCCGCTGAATCTGCTGGAGCATCTGCCGCAGCGAGCCGAGAATCCGCTCCGGCTGGGCGTTCTCGAGCGGATAGATACGGAACTCGATTTTCGGCGCCACTTCCTTGCTGTCGAGTTGCGCGATCAGGTGCGCCACCTCCACCAGCTTGTCCTTGGTGGCGGCCACCACCACCGCGTTGGTCTGCTGGAGAGCCGTGACGGAAACCTGGTCTTCCGGCCGGCCGCGGCGCGCCACCTGCCGATACATGTTGTTCAGCGCCGCGGCCACCAGCGTGTTGGTGGCGTTGGCCAGTTCGAACACCTTCACCTCGCGCTTGACGGTCTCGGCCGCCACGTCCAGCGCCTCCACCAACTGCTGGACGGTCTTGAAGTCCTCGTCCGAGGCGCTGACCATGACCGCCCGCTGGTTCGGCAACAGCGTGGTTTCCACCTTGCCGCCGCCGGAAGCCGGTGTCGAGTTGCCCGGGTTTCGCCGGCCGCGCTGGTTCGTCGTACTCGAAGAACCACCCCCGAAGAGCTGGTCAATCGCCTTCTGCACCTCCGCCGGGTCGGCGTTCTGGATGGTGATCACCCGCAGCGTGCCCCGGGCGGGCTTCATCTTCTCCACCTCGCTCACCCAGCCCAGCACGCGGTCGTACATGTCCTTGCCGGAGGCCACGATCACCGCGTTGGCCCGGGCGTCGGCGGAGACGGCCAGCGGCTCGACCGTCTGGCGGGCCTGCCGGGCGGCGGTCACCTGCTGGTTGTAGAGGTTGCGGATCATCGCGGCCACTTCCGTCGCGTCGCCGTTGGTGAGCTTGATCACGCGCACGTCGGAAGCATTGGCCTCGGACTTCTGGTCCAACGCCACGGTCATCTGCATCAGTTCGTTCAGGTCCGCGGCCGGGCCGGACATGATGATCGCATTGCTGCCGGCGTCGGCGGCGATCTTCACCTCCGCATCGCCGGCCCCGCGTCGCGCGCCCCGCTGCCCGCCGACCATCTTCTCCAGCACGCCCGCCAGTTCCGTGGCCCGGGCGTTCTTCAGCAGGATGAACTCCGTCCGCACGCCGCCGGCGCCTTCCGCGTCCAGCTTGGCCAGCAGGTCCCGCACCTTCTGGAGGTTCGCGGCGTTGGCCGTCACGATCAAGCTGTTGGAGGTGACCTCCGGCACGATGGTCACCAGTTCGTCCGTGGACACGCGCTGCCCGCGCGGCGGCGCGAACGCCTGGCTCAGGGCCGGCGCCACGGCCGAGGCCTTGGCGTGCCGCAGCGCCAGCACCGTGCGGGCCGCCTTGCCTTCCGGGGCGGCCGTGTCCAGTTGGGCGGCCAGCGCGCGGATCTTCGTGAACGTCTCTTCGTCCGAGCGCACCATCACCATGCGGGAATCGTCCGAAGCCTCGATGACCACCTGCGCCGTGGCGTTCCGTCCGCGGGCGCTCCCGCCGAACACCCGCGTCAGCACGCGGGCCACCTCGCTGGGCGTGGCGTGGTTCAGCGTGATCATCTGCACGGGGTACTTCTCGGCCGGGGCCACGTCGAGCTGCTCCACGAGTTCGGCGATCCGTTTGTGGTCTTCCGCCGAGGCTCGCACCACCAGCGAGTTGCCGCTGCGGTCGGCGGTGATGCGCATCGCCGAGCCGCTGGCCCGCGGTTGCCCGCGTCGCCCGGCCGTGGCGCCGGTGTCCATCGCCGCCGTCAGGGCCGTGGCCACCGACTGCGCGTCGGCATGCCGCACCTTGTAGACCTTCACCGCCATCTCACCGCCCGCCTCCGCGGCGTCCATTTCCGCGATGGTTCCGGCGATGCGCTCGTGATCGTCCACGGCGGCCGAGACCAGAATCGTGCGAGACGGCTCATTGGCCGTGATAATGATCGGTTGCTCCGTGACGC
>Ga0102959_1000157_pt1 | contig 22428 bp, 15 predicted proteins | sample SalPonF2_B_D2_MG_FD_84520 | JGI IMG/M metagenome (GOLD analysis project Ga0102959, IMG submission 84520) | Salt pond soil microbial communities from South San Francisco under conditions of wetland restoration - Salt Pond MetaG SF2_B_D2_MG ...
GGCTCCATACCAGGTGTGTTGATACTAAAAAATAGAATTTTTTTGCTTTCCCGGCTGCGGGAAAACAAGAAGTGATAAAGTTATACTCACTAATTGCATTGTCAATTAAACATATGAGCTATCAGGATTTGATCGTTCAAAAATAGTGACAGATGCAAGCTCTGCATGATAATAAGTATAAATCTTCGGTATCGGTTAGCGGGCTCAAAATTATGTCGAACTCACGTTATTTTAAGAAGTCGCATTTTCCCTGATATGTAATAGTGTTTCCTGATCAGTTCCTAAATGATATAGCAAGACAATAAGCACAAAGATCAATTGCAATCTAAGAACACCCCCTTTCATATATGCCCTTGCTGAGGTTTTGACCTTATCATCCAGAATAGCAAAAGAATGCTCCTTTTTAATGCGCCGTACCATTTCGTTATCCTCCATCACTAAATGATCCTCCCGAAACTTGCCCACCTCATAGAATACCGAACGCGTGACATACAGGCTTTGATCACCAAAACGGAAAGTATCAATATCAAAACAACTAAACCAAGCATACAGATTCAGCAAGAAATGATCGCTGTCAAAACACAATTGGAAGCAGCCGGCTTTATATCCCCGATTTACCGCGTCACGTATTTTATCATCAAAATTTTCCGTTGGTAAACTATCCGCATGGAGAAAATATAAAATATTGCCTGTTGCCCGTCTGGCCCCGGTATTCATCTGGGCTGCTCGCCCTTTCCGGGTGGCAGCGACTACTGCTCCGGCGGCTTCTGCCTTGGACGTTGTTTCGTCGTGGCTTCCTGCATCCGCTACAATAACTTCTTTTATATCATTACCACAACGGTGAACATGCTTAATGGTCTCTGCAATAATATCGGCTTCATTGTAAGTAGGAATAATAACACTCAGAGTCATAATTCACGCGACACTTTATCCGATTTAATTAAGTCTTCTTTGGTATCGATGTCATTTAGTGCCGGTAATATTTGCGTTTTAAGATCGAGTAGCTGCGCTTTTTGCATTGTCTTCTCGAACACCGTTTTTGTGCTCCAGGCAATATCTTCAAAAAGCTCAGGATAAAAAGACGACATACCCAACAGATAGTATCCACCATCTTTGGAGGGACCAATGACTAAGTCGTTAGACTTAAGTATTTGGAACCCACGAAGAATAATTTCCGGAGTTAAGTCAGCACAATCGCTTCCTATAATAATTGTTCTGAGCTGCCGTTTTTTTTCAAAAGCATGTTTAAATGCATTTTTCATTCGCTCTCCCAGATTAGCACCCTTTTGCAGGTATTTTTCATAATCTCCACTATCCCAAAGATCATGATCATCAATATTGTTTGAATACCAGATCTGTTTGATACAATTCAAATTGTCGGTTACTCCTTTTGTAAGCGTCAACAACTGCTGATAAATCTGTAGCGCTTCTCGTTCGCCGATACTTCTAGCCAACCGGGTTTTAACCTTTCCCATTTCCGGATTTTTAACAAAAACAATTAAAAGTTCTTCTAATTTGGTCATAAGATCAAAATATACAAAACAGTAAAAAGTGCTTTAAAATCGCAATAAAGTAATCCTTTAAAATTCTTCTTCAGCTATTAAAAATTTATGTATAAACTATAACCACATATGGCGCAATACGTTTATACAAATTAATTTCCAAAAATCATTCGGAACTTTTTGTTTAGACTTCGCTTTAAAAAACCATGTGTTGCAATAAGTTCTACTAATTAATTCTAATAAATAGCAAAGTTTATGAAAAAGTTACTTACCGTAACACTATTATCGTTATTCATTTCAATTTCGTTCTGTTCACTGGGACAAGCCCAACAAGCTGATAAAAATTTGGGAATTGGCATCATGGTTGGGGAACCTACCGGCATTAGCCTCAAATCATGGATGAATAGCAAAAATGCTTTTGACGTAGGACTGGCCTGGTCTCTGGGACGTTATGATGCTATTAATATTCAGGCGGATTATTTATGGCATAATTACAACGTATTCAGTGAGGTTGACACCGGATCGCTACCCTTCTATTATGGTATTGGAGGGCGTGTTGTAATGGCAGAAAATGACGCAGTCATCGGTGCAAGAGTCCCGGTAGGAATTAATTATTTATTTGAAGATTCTCCCGTGGGACTTTTCCTTGAGATCGCTCCGATCCTTAATGTAGCCCCATCTACCGATTTTGACGTTGATGGCGCGGTTGGGGTGAGATTTTATCTTTAATCACAAATAACGCTCTCGAGGATGGGGATGGGTATCTACTTTTGGGGGATAGCTGTCCCAATTTATTTAGCGTGAGTTTGGGATAAGAATAGAAGAGAAATCTAATCCTTTGTCATTTCGAATGGATCCCGACTGTGGTCGGGAAGATTGAAAGATCTTCATTGAAAAGGAAGAAACTTGAAAACAACGATCTTTCCCTGGCGGTCGAGATGACACCCTAAAGGATAAAATAAGATGCAATCAATATGTTTAAGAGTTATTTAAGTAGGGCTATTTCAATACAATGGAGACTCACTAGGAGTCTGTCGGACTTAGCTAAATCTACTGCAAAACCGTCAGGTTTGGCCGGATTTTGAGCTCTTTTTTCGTTAAATAGGCCCGCTATTCGCCTCAAAAGACCCCAAAATCTGACTCAAACTGATAATTTTTCGTTACAATCTCCTACGTCCGACAGACTCCTGGAGGATGCTTTCTGGCATCCTCTTTTCTTTTTCTGAATCCTAAACAGTAATCTGGGTTCCCTCTCTAGCCAGCTGAATCGATTCAAACTGATTGCCGAACTCTCGTTTCAACCGTTCATTTAAGATATAGAGATCCTCATCATTGGAATCCGGGTCGTGATGGGTTAAGAAGAGATGCTTTACCCCTGCTCCTATAGCAAAATCAACTACCTTTTCCCATGCTGAATGCCCCCACCCATGCTTTGTTTTATATGATTTAAGATCATATTGCCCATCATGAATAAGCACATCGGCATCACTGAAAAAAGATTTGAGTCTTGCATAAAAATCCGAACCTTTCTTACCCCCTTGGGGATTCAGCTCATTATCCGGACAAAACACAATTTTCTTTCCACATGTGTGAATCTTGTATGCTGCCGTATTAATCGTATGATTAGCTGACATGAATTCTACTTCATATCCTTCATATTGCTGTTTTTCGGGTTGTTGGGTGATATAAACCAAGTTAGCATCAATCATTTCCAAGGTAACGGGGAAAAATGTTTTTGTAAGATGACCCGATAAAATATCCTTGCATCCTCCATTATCCTGGGCAGGCATATGAATCTTAAAATGATTCTTGGACCCGTATATCGGCTTAAAAAAAGGAAACCCCTGTATATGATCCCAATGCGGATGTGTAATAAAAATTCGGCCACTTATACTATCAGAAGAATCCCGAACCAATTCATTTCCAAGATTTCTAATGCCCGTGCCGCTATCTAAAATCAGTATCTCTTCTGATTCTGGAATTTGAATTTGCACACAAGTTGTATTGCCTCCAAACTCCATATTTTCCTTGTTGGCGCAAGGCGTAGAACCGCGGACCCCCCAAAAAGTTAAAGCAACCCGATGTTTATTATCACCCATTAATCTGTCTAAAGATTGTTACATCCGACTAATACAATTTTACCGTATTACTTTATCGGCATGCATACACATAAGTTAACCGCCTAACATATTTTAAATGTTGTAAAAATATAGGAAGCAGATTAAAAAACAAATTTATGATTCTCTAATCGTCTGAAGCCGAACGTATATTTTCCATTTTTTCGGTCAACGTATCCATCCTTTGTTGCTTGGCTTCAAGCTTTTCCTCTACTTTGTTAATTCTCTCTTCGACCTCGTCAAGCAAACTATTACCGCCACTGGTTGGCTTAAAGTATGTCTTCTTTTCTTCGTATTGCAGGACTTCCTTTTCCAGCTCTCGCGCCTCTTTTTTTACCTTTTTAAATTCCTTGCGCAATTTTTGAATCTTGTTACGATCTTCGGCATCCAAATCAGCTTTTGCCAACTCCTGATCAAACTTATCACCGGATTTGGCCGCTCTGAAACGATCATAAATCACATCGCAGGCTTCGCGATACTGTTTCCACATCTTATTCTTATACTTGATTGGGACGTATCCGGCATTCTTGAATTTTTCCTGCAGCCCTTTGGCAATTTCTACTGCCTCGATGGGATCATCGTGCTGACCTAATTCGCGAAGCTTTTCAAGAATTTCCTGTTTTTCCTCAAGGTTATCTTTCCGCTCTTCCTTGACTTCCTTGAAATGCTCGCGGCGGCGGTCGTAAAACTCATCCATCGCTCCTTTAAAGCGTTTCCAAATCTTGTTAGATTTCTTTCGCGGAACGGGTCCAATCTTTTTCCAACGATCCATCAGGCTTTGCATCTTTGAGTGGCCCTTCTCAAAATCGTCGGTATCCTTGATAGCATTCGCCTCGTCAATCAGCTCTAATTTTTGCTGATAATGTTCCTCTTCCTGCTTTCGAATTTTTTCCTGGTTATCCGATTTTCGCTCGTTAAATTCATCTGTAGCAGATTTAAAGCGCCCCCACAGTTCATCCTCCAAACGTTGTGGTAAATTACCCACTTTCTTCCAACGTCGGTGCAATTTATTAATCTGGCGGGCTGCCGACGCAATATCTTCTTCTTCGAGCAAAGCTTCAGCCTCTTCAATAATTTTTTCTTTCTTGTGAGAAAATTTATCCACCTTGCTCTGGTGTTTTTTGTCGTACTTATATTTACGATCGTAATATTCATCCTGGGCACTTTTGTATCGCTCCCAAACATTATTTGATTTTTCTTTCGGGACCCGTCCAATCTTTTTCCACTGCTTTGTCAGATCATCAAATCGTTCATCGATCTCTTTCCAATTTTCCGTCTCATGATCGATAGACTTGACAACATTTTCCATTTTTTCCAGCACTGCCAACTTCAGCATCAGATTATCTTCTTCCTTCTGACGCTGTTGTACCAGACGATCTACTTTATGATCATTAAAAATATCCAAAAGCTCATCGAAGCGTTCATCAAGCTTCTCCCCTTTGCCCGATGGCAACGGTCCAATACTGTTCCATTGCCGTTTCATTTGTCCAACGCGCCGCGAGGCTGTCCAGGTTTCATTAGAAATGATCCCTTCAAATTCTTCCAACAGCTTCTTTTTTGTTTCCAGATTCTCCTGCTTCTGTTTATTGAGCTCTTCGTAATGTTCCTCTTTCCGCTTCTGGAAATTTTCAACAGCTTTATTAAACTTCTGAAAAAGCTTCTTAACTTTATCCGAATCTGCATCGGGGCCTTCCGACCATTGATGGCTTAAATTATCGAGCTCCATCGACACATAGGGCCAGTCCGACTGTTTGGCAAGATCTTCGGCTTTTTTGACAAGCTCCTTATAATAATCAACCGGATCATCCTCCGTTTCTTCGTCTTCTTCAGCTTCGTCTTCAGTCGCCTCAGCTTCCGTCATCTCATTAGATTCAGAGACCTCCTCACCTGACTCTTCGACCTCCTCTGATGCTTGTGCCTTGGGCTCTTTTTCTCCAGTTTCTTCGGTTTTTTCTACTTCCTTAGTTTCCCCCTCTTCTTCTGTCGCAGATACTTCCTCCATTTCTTCTGTAGTGTCCTCGGCTTCTTCAGCAGCTGGTTGCTTATCCGCCTCATCGGCTGCTTCCGTTTGTTTGGTTTCTTCCTGCTCCTTTTCCGAATCAGCTACTTTGGTTGTCGCAGAAGTACTTGTCTCTTCCTTATTTCCAACAAGCTCCTGTTTTTTTGCCTCAACCTGGTCAAGCAACTCACCTCGATCTCCGATTGCTGTAGTCTCCTTAATTTGAGCTTCCAGCTCAGTCAGCACATCCGCGTCAATCCCCGCCGCCGACAGAGTTTCCTGAACATTAGATTCCAGTTCATCAAAGGCTTTTTCCAATTCAGCTATTTTGTCCTCAACTTCCTCTTTGCTAACAGTACAAAGCTTTTCGGCATCTCCTTGCGGATCATTTTTTAGAAAAAGCTCTTCATCTTCAGTTAAAAATACGTGTTCATCCTCGTACAAGAACTCGGATGTTTTTTTGTTTTCTTCCGTCATCGTTTTCACAGAAACCTCTGTTCTAGCACTTCGTGATTCAGATTTCAACTGTATAAAATCCAGTGAGTTTAATTAAGATAATATTTCTGCGGAACTTATTACAATTTGAAGTGGAATAAGTATTTCCCATCCTGCTATTAAACCAGTCACTGCTTAATAGCGTGAAGTTATTGAATCACAAGGGAAAACTGCAATAATTCCTAAGAATCATTTTCTCGGAAAAGATGGACATCTCTCTGTGGAAATGGAAATGAGACATCTTCTTCGTCAAATCGTTCTTTAATGCGCTTGGTAATATCATATCGTAGCGGCCACACGTTGGCTGTTTGCGTCCACGGGCGAACACGAATTACCACTGCACTATCACCTAAATTACCAATAGCTACCAAGGGTTCAGGCTCCTCCAAAACACGCTCATCGGCAGCTAATACTTCTTTAACAATGTTCATAGCCTTATCCATGTCATCGTCGTAAGCGATACCAAATTCCATATCCACACGGCGCTTATCATTCTGAGTATAGTTTTTAATTTCGTTCCCCCAGATCTTTGAGTTCGGCATAGTGATGGCAATATTATCAAAGGTATGCATCTCAGTCACAAACAACCCGATTTCATCCACAACACCCGAAGTGTTTCCGATATCAACGATATCACCTACACTAAATGGACGCAATACAAGCAACATTATTCCGGAAGCGATATTGCTGAGCGTTCCCTGCAAAGCCAAGCCTATGGCCAAACCAACGGTGCCCAAAACAGCAATCAAACTGGCCGTTTCTACGCCAAACCGGTTGAGGACTGCCAGGATAGTTACGGCAATGATTATGATCCGAACCGTTTTAGCAATAAGCGGTGTTACCGTATCATCAAACCGTTTTGAGCGCCTTAATGAGGCTTCCACTCGCTTTCCAGCCCATTTTGCTATGATAAGTCCAACGATTAATATGGCAATTGCACCAATAATACTTAACCCATATTTCACAAGCATAGGCTGCAATTCATTAGTAACTGTATTCAACTGATCCATATACCACCCTTTCTTATTAAGATTGATCCAGGATAATACAAAAGAAAGAGGACAGTAGATTTACTGCCCTCTTTTTCTTTTGATAATAGAATGTTATTCCTGCACTATTTCACTAATTTCCGAAAACCCTTTTTTAACATCTTTCCAAAGTTTCTCGGTATCTTTCCTGATATCCTTAAAGGCATCATCACCGGAATTTTTAATCTTTTCCAGCTTGGAATTGAGTTTATCCCGTTGTTCTTTCAAGGTTTCTATACGCTTTTCCAGCGTTGCTTTCAGATCCTGTGATTCTTTATTTGCGCGTTTCTGAAATTTATCAATTTGTGAATTCCACTCGCGTAACTGCTTTTCCAGACGATCGATATATTCTTCTCTTTTAGCCATAATAATTGTGTTTTGGGATTAACATTGTTGCCGGATAAATATCATTCTTTTCAAGACACTTTCATTGTTACAATCACATAAAACAGATAAGTTTCATTCCCTCAGTCAATAGAAGTTAATTAAATAACGGTTCAAAGGGTCTTATGTTCTTAAACAGTCTCAAATTGTGTCAATGTTGGATTGAGCCTCTCTCTTAAAAACTACTACTTAATATTAGGTATAAAGTTCATAATTTTCATCTCTATCTAATAATTTCAACTGTACGTAATAGGTAGCCGGATGCCCCTATATCCGCGGCCCTTGTTCGTTGGATATAATCCACTTAGCAAAACAGCGCTAGAGAAATAAAATCCAGAGCCAGTTTCAACCATTTCTTCAATAGTATCCTGCCCGCCACATAGGTTTGACTAAAGCATCGGGATGCCAAATAGAATAGCAGTATTTATTTTCGTAAACATTTTCTCTACATATTTATCAAATATGTCATAAATTGTTACTAAATATCTATTTTTCAAGATCTTAAACTGCCTAAAGCATCCATTCATGTTTACCTTTTTCATCACGCTACTTGTAGTGTTCCAGGTAGCTCCCTCGGATACCAATACTACTAGCCTAAGTAATTTAAGTGTAGATAAGGCTTTGAACATAGCTTATATACACAACCCTCGTGTCAATCAGCTTCGCTATCAAATCGAATCACAACGGCAGCAACAGGGCTTGAGTCTGCATATTAATGATCCGGTAATAACTTATGCCCGGGAAGGTATTGGAAAAGGATCCTTTGCCGAGCAGCGCTGGGTTGTGTCGCAATCGCTGGAATTTCCACTTACAAGTTATTATCGATTCAGGAGTGAACAATCCACTACAAAATCTTTGGAAGATCAATTGCAGGCATTAAAACTACAACTTAAAGCCGACGTAAAATCTGCCTACACTAAGCTTGCCTATTCTATAGAATACAGCCACCTGGCCCGAGAGCGGGTCAATCTTTTTGAAAGTTTAAAAAATGCCGCGCAATCGCGGGCGGATTTGGGCGAATCTTCTGCCATCGATGCTATGCAGGCTGAGCTTCAACTCACTGAAGCTAAAAACAATATGGAGATGGCCTATAAACAGATTATGGATGCCCGCTATAATCTGTTTAGAACAATCGGGCTGGAACCCGAAGATCAAACCTATGACATCAGTTTTCCCGATACCCTGCAATACCTGGAAGTGAAAATTGATCAAAATACAGTTTTAGAAAATCTGCCGAATCATCCCGAACTTCGACAGGTGAATATGCAGCAACAAGCGGCATCATTCCAGACAAAGATCGCCAAAAGTAGTTACCTGCCAAATATCAATCTCCAGTATTACCGCCAGGATTTTGGACAGGGATTTGATTTTAATGCCTTCGAAATTGGAATAACCCTTCCCTTATGGTTTGCGACCAAACAAAGTAACTATGTTGAACAAACACAGGCCCAATACCGCACTATATCGTGGAGATATACACAGACCAAACTAACACTAAAAAAGCAGGCAGAACAAGCTTGGCACGGCTATGAAACTTCCCGGGCCAACATCCTTCGATTTCGAAAATCTATTCAGTCAAAATCCCGGGAATTGGTTAACAAAACCCAACGAGGATATCGACTCGGAGAACTGGATTTACTCACCTTACTTGAAGCCCAGAGAACCTACCTGCGAACGCAAGAATCTTATTACCAGACTCTTCGTGATTACTATCTCCACATTATAGAGATCGAGAAATACCTGCAAACCGATATCATTTTCGAATAACTCATAATATCCATTTTATCATGAATGTTTCATACCTCTATCGTCCACCAATTTTAGCTGCATTACTTTTTAGTTTAAGTTTGCCGCTGCTGGTAAGCTGTAGCAGTAAAAAGACCGAAACTACCACTGAAACTGAGCCCGGCACACCACCATCATTGCGAAATGATAGACAAACCAAACAACTTGTCACACTAACAGAAAAACAAGCAAAAGATCTTGATATTGAAATTTACACTATTGAAGATCAAGACGTTACTTTTGCAATTGAAGCACCAGGTCAGGTTTTTGCTGCTCCCCAACGTATTTCTTCGGTTAGCTCTCCGATAAATGGACGTGTTAGTAAAATTTATAAACACGAAGGAGAAAACATTACCAAAGGCGACCCCCTGCTGGATCTTGAGAGTCTCGAATTTGCTAATCTCGTTGCTGATTATCTAGAAGCTAGCGCAGAGATCACATATCAAGAACAACAAGTAGAACGCCTGCAAGTGTTAACTAAAGAAAAAATTAGTCCCCAGCGTACGTTAGAACGGGCTCAGGCAGATCTGCGACGAGCTCAGAGTCAACAAAGTGCAGCAGTAGCTCGACTCAAAGCTGTTGGAATTTCAACAGATGAGATGAAAAACTGGGACCCACTCACCTCAGAACCCAAAGCGGAGCTTACTATCCATGCCCCAATATCAGGAGTCATCAATCAGCATTTGATCGAGCTGGGAGAATCGGTGAATTCGAATCAAAAGCTGCTGGATATTATCGATAATGCAGAAGTACTGGTACGCGGATTTGTGACCCCGGCCGATGCTCCCTATATCAAACCGGGAAGTCCGGTTATCATTACGGAAAGAGGAGAAAGCAATATCGGTCCAGCTCATCGCATTCAGTCCACAGTAACTTCTATTAATCCCGCCTTGGATGCAACGAACAAGTCGATTGTTTTAAATACCATCGTAAAAACACAAGATGGCTGGCCCATTGTGGGCTTAAACGTTAGGATGCGTTACTCGGCCCAGCCTGCCGACAGCAACGCTACAGTTAATATCCCTTTGTCGGCATTACAGTATGAAGGATCAAATGCTGTCGTATTTGTACAACATTCGCAACTAGAATATGAAAAACGAATTGTCAATATCCAGCGTACTACGGCCGATCATGCCATTGTGGATGCTGGATTGCAAGTCGGCGATAAAATTGCCGTAAGCCAAGTATTTAGCCTCAAAGCCCTGGAACGTTTTGAAAACTTTGCCGAATAATTTTCTGATTTATCTACTATGTTAAAACAAATCATTGATTTTAGTCTAAAACAGAAATTTGTTGCGATAGCACTGGTCGTTTTGATGGCCGCCGGCGGAGTGTTTTCGCTTAGTAATATTCCTATCAATTCGCAGCCCGATGTCACACCGGTACAGGTACTAGTGATTACCAAAGCCGGACAATATTCTCCCTATGATGTAGAGCGGTTGGTTAGTTACCATATCGAAACCTCTATGAACGGATTGCCTAATATAAAAGAGGTTCGATCCATTTCACAGTTTGGCCTGTCCGCTGTCACTGTTCTTTTTGAGGAAGGAACCGATATCTATTTTGCCAGGCAACAGGTTAGTCAACGAGTACAAAGTATTGCCGGTGATCTTCCTGAGGGTGTTTCAACACCCCATTTAGGACCCATTTCTACCGCACTGGGTGAAATCGTGCAGTATGTAGTATGGGGAAAGAACCGTTCGCTCACCGAGTTGCGTACCATTCAGGACTGGCTCATTGCTCCTCAGCTCAAAACTGTTGACGGCGTTACTGAAATCAACTCTTTTGGAGGATTTGTGAAGCAATATGAAGTGTCTGTTGATCCCGCAAAATTACGCAACTTTGGTATCGGCCTTAAGGATCTTACCGATGCAATCAAAAACAACAATAGTGTTTCAGGCGGCAACTATCTGGAACATAACCGTGAACAGTATATCATCCGCGGCTTTGGTCAAATTTCAAATATCGATAATATTAAAAATATAATCGTTAAACGCCTGAATAATAGACCAATCTACATCAAGGACATTGCTAAAGTGAATATCGGGCAGCAAATTCGTCAAGGCGCCGTTACCCAAGATGGCAAGGGCGAAATCGTTACCGGCATTGTAATGATGCTTCGCGGCGGCAATGGCCGTGAGGTAATTAATGCAATGGACAAAAAGATTGACGAAGTGAACAAGAGCCTTCCCCAAGGAGTAAAAATAGAAAAATTTTACGATCAGTCTGACCTTGTAAATCGTACGACTGATACTATTATCACAAACCTTGTAGAAGGGGGCTTTTTTGTAATCGCCGTACTGCTATTGCTGCTAGGCGAAATTACCGGTGCATTTATTGTAGCTTCCGTGATTCCCTTTTCAATGCTGTTTGCCTTCATCGGGATGGATCAACTGGGGCTAGCAGCTAACCTTATGAGCTTGGGAGCTATCGACTTTGGTATGGTCGTGGACGGCTCGGTGGTGATGGTGGAAAACATTGTTGAAAAGTTACATTACAATCGATCAGATAAATCTAGGCTCGTTATTATTCGTGAAGCGGCCCACGAGGTGGCACGTCCCATCTTTTTCGGAGTACTCATCATTTTGATGGTGTATGTACCTATTATGACGTTCTCGGGCATGGAAGGTATTTTATATCGACCGATGGCCATCACCGTGGGAGCAGCAGTTTTGGGATCATTGTTACTGGCCCTGGTTTACGTACCGGCTATCTCGGCACTGGCCTTTCGCAAGGGCGTTAAAATTCGAAAAAATTACGTTATTAACTGGCTTAAACCACGTTATGAGCGATTTCTTAAAAAAAGTCTCAATAACAAAGGCATTATTACCGGATCGGCCATTGCCATTTTTGCTATCTCAATAGCTATCATGCCATTTTTGGGCACCCAGTTTCTACCTGAACTGGATGAGGGATCAGTCCTCATTGAACAGGTTCGCATGCCTTCAGTAACACTCGATGAATCCGTCGAAAATGCCAATTGGCTGGCTGCTAAATTGATAAGTAATATCCCCGAAATTCGCACGGTGGTCCCCAAAACCGGCCGATCAGATCTGGCGAATGACTGGATGGGTGTGCATCAAACGGATGTTTGGGTTATGCTAAAGCCACGGGAACAATGGCGCGAAGGACTCACCAAGCAGGATCTTATTAATCAGATAAAACCTTATCTCAAAACTGAACCCGGCCTGTCGTACAACTTTACCCAGCCCATTGCCATGCGTGTTGATGAGTTGACAAGCGGAGTAAAGTCTGACATTGCAGTTAAGATTTTCGGAGAAGACTTAGATACACTACATGCAGTTGGTCGCCGAATATCTGGCATCTTAAGCAATTTAAAGGGAACAGATAATTTCTTGCTTGAACAGAGTAGTGGACAACCTTATTACAACATCAAAATTGATCGCGAAGCAGTAGCCTCTTATGGACTCAATGTCAACAACGTTCAAAATGTGATCGAAACTGGTATCGGAGGCAACGACGTAGGACAGATCTTTGAAGGGCAACGCCGGTTCAATATAAATGTGCGACTGCCTAAGGATCTGCGAAGCGAATTTCAGGATATAAAAGATGTACCGCTGCAACTTCCAGATGGCGGTTACATTCCGCTTAAAGAAGTGGCCCATATTTATGCCGAAGAGGGTCCCCGACAAATATCACGAGAGAATGGTTGGCGAAGAGCAATCCTGGGCATCAATATCAAGAATATTGATGTAGGAACCTATGTGGCAAACCTACAAGAGATGATCAATAGCAAAATTGATATCCCGGCAGGTTACTTTATACAATATGGTGGCTCGTTCGAGAACCAGCAACGTGCCATGTATCACCTGTTGATTGTTGTGCCTATTTCATTGCTAATAATTATCGGTTTGCTATATATGATGTTTGGCAAATTCCGATTTACCTTGCTTATTTTTATGAACCTACCCATTGCCCTGTCCGGCGGCGTATTTGTGTTATGGATGCGCGGGCTGTATTTGTCAGTCTCGGCTAGTATTGGTTTTGTAGCTCTTTTCGGGGTAGCCGTACTTAATGGTATAGTATTGGTCTCACATCTCAATGATTTACGGCAAGAGGGAATGGATCTCAAACAAGCCGTTATACAAGGGGCCAGCGACCGGTTACGGCCAGTGCTGATGACCGCTTTGGTAGCCAGCTTAGGCTTTATTCCGATGGCTTTTAATGTAGGTCCCGGATCAGAAGTTCAACGCCCTCTCGCATCGGTTGTAGTTGGCGGGCTGGTCACCTCAACATTGTTAACCCTGCTGGTACTTCCCACCATTTATCACTGGATGGAAAGAGGCAAAAAGCTGGTCGTCAAAGAAGAAGAGTTTTAAACACAATGACTTATCGTCATGGCAACCGATAGTGCTAGTATTTCTATGTTACCATCGACCAAATTCATAAAACAGTGTTTATTTCATTAACCAGGAAGATAGCACCGTGCCCAAAACTAGCTCTTATGCGCTTCTTTTTTCCACCGAAACTTGTCAATCAGCCGAAGCATATCGGCGGGGATTTTTGCTTCGTACTGCACCATCCGGTGGGTTCGGGGATGCTCAAACTCGAGTTGATAAGCATGCAGTGCCTGTCGATTAATAAGGGATTCTTCTTCCTCTTCCGGGGCATAATGCTGGTCACCCACCAGTTGATGCCCAATATGTTCAAACTGTACACGAATTTGGTTTTTTAATCCCGTATCCAAATTTATTTCCACCAGCGTGTTCTCCAGAAAACGTTCTTTCACTTTATAATGCAGTCTTGCCGGCGTTGCACCTTCTTCGCTGGGATCTACCACAATATTTCGAAAACCATCTTTAACCAGTTTCAGATGATGTTCGAGTGTGCCTTCATCTTGCTCAATAATACCACGGACAATAGCCAGATAGGTACGGCGGGGTTCATGTTCACGAAATTTCCGAACAAGAAAATCGTACGCCCGCTTATTTTTCGCAAAGACCATCAGTCCGCTGGTATAGCGGTCGATACGGTGCACACTACCCACCCGTACCCCGTGCTTGCCCAGATGCTCGGCAACGAGATCAAACAAGTTTTTTACATTGCTATTGGGGATAGGCACTGCAAGCAAACCGGCCGGCTTATCAACAACAATGATATCCTTATCCTGGTGAACAATATAGAACAGTCGCTTCTTGGCAGCCATAACTTTAATAGCTAATCAGCCGGGGATAACCACTTATGATTCTACGCCGTGAACTTCTTTGAGAATGGCTTGGGCTTCCGAATCATTCTCTTGCATCACACGATGCTGAAGATTAGTAATAATCTCCTGCTGAGCTTTTTCGAACGCTTCATTTTTGGCTTCTTTCTCTTTACCGGTGCGAATAAGATCATAAATATCATCAGCGCGGATGATGCTGTAGAGTTTATCTTCGTTGAATGCGTGCGAACGAAGTTTTTCATATTCTTTAAATAGCGCAGGAAATTCGGCGCTGTTCTCTGCCCGGTCAATAATTTCTACATCTTCGGGACCTTCGGCACTCAACGGGGTTTTACAGAGATAAAAAAACTTGTGCTTGTAATTCATATTCCGGAAATCTTAAACAATTATAATCGTATTAAGAGTTGTATTGCTTTAATGTAAGAAAAAATCTTTGCACCTTCTTAAAACTTATTTGCCGAAATATAAGCATCAATCTTCAAAATTCGATATGCGCAACTTTCAAAAGCTATTCAGTACCTATTTCATTGCTGGTTTATTGGTTTTAGGGGGATGTTCGACCTCATCCTCACTCAAAAAGGCTTCCCCATCTCGGCAGCCTCAACCCTTTTATAACCGTAAAAGTCCCAACGACTCCGGAATGTGGTTGCTGCCCCAAATCAAGGGCGCGGTGCATGCCGAGTTACAGGCCAAGGGACTGAATCTGCCCGCCAGCGCTTTCTATGATTCTACTTCGCCATCATTAAACCAAGCCGTCGTTCGCATCAATATCGGCAACAGTGGCGGCGGTACGGGCTCTTTCGTTTCCGGCAAGGGACTCATCCTCACTAATCACCACGTGGCTTACGACGCCATCGCCTCAGCAAGTTCTGCCAGCAATAATTACCTGGAGCAGGGCTTTTATGCGGATTCGATGTCGGATGAAATCCCCATCCCAAACTATAGCCTATATATCACAATCGAGCAAAAGGAAGTCACTCAAAAGATAAACAGCCAGCTTGCCGATACGCTTACTTTTCACGAGCGACAGCAGCAATCCCAAAAAATACGCAAAAAGCTAATTGCCCGACGTAAAGGCAACAATAAAGACCTGGTTGTAAATATTGATGATTATTGGTCCGGCAATCGGCAGTTTATGTCTGTCTATAAAGTAATCCGGGATGTACGTCTCGTTTACGCGCCACCCCAATCCATCGGCAAATATGGGGGTGATATCGACAACTGGGAATGGCCGCGCCACACCGGCGACTACAGTTTTATGCGTGCTTATGTGGCACCCGACGGGAGCAGCAAAAAGTACGATAAATCGAATGTGCCCTTCCATCCCGCCGAGCATCTTTCTATTGATCCATCCGGACTTGCACCGGGTGATTTTACGTTAGTGCTGGGATATCCGGGCAGTACTTACCGCCACGAAAGTAGCTATGCCTTCAAATTTTACCGGGATATTCGAAATCCCATTCTTATTGACTCCTATCAGGCCATTCTCGATGGACTGAAATATGCCGCCAAACAGGATTCCGATGCAGCGGTAGAAAATGCCTCTGAACGCGCTTCGGTTGCCAACAGCCTGAAATACTATCGTGGCATACAAAAAGGTTTCAAAAAATATCATATTGTACAACACAAGCGGGATATCGAACAAAAGTTTGCCCAGTGGATCAGGCGGGACTCGCTGCGCCAGGTCACGTATCGCCGCGTACTTCCACAGTTAGATCAGGCATATAATATTGCGTCTCAAACCGGCGACTTGCTCTACGCTACCGCTTTGCCGCTGAACAATAATAGCCTGCTCCAAATTGCCAGTTTGTACAATTCCTACCGACAATACCTCTCCGACTCCACTAAAAGCGATCTCGATCAAGCCAACAAAGACAGCCTGCTAAACCGGCAGCAAAAGATACTCGATAACATCAACATCGAGGCTCAAAATATCATGCTCTCGGAGATGATCTATACCCTAGCCAGCCTGCCGGATGGTAAGGTGCCTTTTTATTTAATGCAGCGTTTTAACGGAGCAAAGGGAGATACGCTTAAAAATGAAATCGACCATTTTTTGGATAGGCAGCAAAAGCAATCCATCATTTATGATACCAAGCGAGCCAAAAAATTTCTGGCTTTGCCTATCGACAGCGCACAGGCTCGGCCTACCGATGAAATGGTCAAACTCTACCAGGAAATACTCGACAGTTATCAGTTCAGCCGCAGAAATTATATTCAGCATTTTGCATACTTGCGTCCTGCCCAAAAACTGTATGTAAAAGGTATGCTGGAATTCCGCAATGATTCGACCGAATATCCGGATGCCAACTTTACGCTCCGCCTTAGCGGTGGACGTGTCCATGGTTATAGTCCCAAAGATGGTATTTATTACACGCCCTTTACTACGCTCAAGGGAATGCTTGCCAAAGATACCGGCGAAGAGCCTTTCGATGCTCCCAAAAAGCTACAACAGTACTACGATTCCGTTCAAACCGGAACACGCCAACCCAGTCGTTTTGCTACATCGGGTGGAGTACAAACCGTGAACTTCCTTTCTACCAACGACATCACTGGTGGCAATTCGGGCAGCCCGGTGCTCAACGGCGACGGGCAGCTGGTAGGACTTGCTTTCGATGGAAATATTGAAGGCGTGGTCGGAGATTATTTCTATGATCCGGAATTAAATCGCACAATCAGCGTTGATGTGCGCTATATTTTGTTTCTGATGGATGAATTTAGTCACGCTAACAAATTGCTCGATGAGCTGGATATTACTCCTCTGCAAGGCAAAAATTATCGCCCGGCAATTAAATCGATCCGCAAAACAGCCAACAAGTAAATGGAAAAAAAGTTATTTCTGTTGTAAACTAATCCAAAATCCGGATTAACATATTTTTGGCAACCAAGAGAACCAAATATGTCATTCGATATTATATTCATCTTTTTTCTACTTGCACTAGCATTATTTCTGTTTGCAACAGATTATGTTTCTTTTGATGTCGCCTCGATCATCTTATTAGTCTGCCTTATGGCATCGGGTATCTTAACGCCTGAAGAAGGATTTTCCGGCGTCAGTAATCCTGCTACTATTTCGATTGCGGCTATGTTTGTGATTAGTGAAGGATTGCGCCGAACAGGCATCCTCAATACAGCCGGTGATTTTTTCTGTAATAAGATGAAACAGAATTTCTGGCTTTGGCTGTTCGTGATGCTTCTATTCGTTAGTTTTGCCTCCGCCTTTATGAACAATACCGCAGTCATCATGATATTTATCCCGGTTATTATTGATATTGCGGCAAGAATCGGGGTAAGCGCCTCCAAACTTTTGATGCCCCTGGCTTTTGCCGCAATTATGGGCGGTATCAATACCTTGATCGGTACATCCACCAATCTGTTGGTCACCTCCATTATCCAGGATCGCGGTGGTCAAGCGTTATCGATGTTCGACTTTGCTCCTATGGGACTTATTTTCCTTGCCGGGGGATTTATTTACATGTACCTGAAGGGCATCGACCTAATCCCTCCGCGCCGGGAGAAAGAGGAGTTAACCGCCGACTTTAAGATGCAGGGATATCTGACCGACCTGAGGGTGAAGCCCAATTCTCATTTAGTCGGCAAATTCCTGGATGAAGAGGACCTGACGAAAGAACTGGATCTTGATGTTCTGCGGATCTTTAAACCCCAAAGTGATTCTTCGGCACAACGCACGCAAACCAAGGTAGAAGCAGGAGACCTCTTGCGAATCCGTGGCAGTGCTTCAGAAATCGACAAATTACTTCGTCGCGAGGATCTCTCGCTGGTGCCCAGCTCAAAATGGGGTGATGTGGATTTGGAACATGGAAGCGATGCGCTCGTTGAAGCGGTTGTAGCACCAGAATCTGCACTGGAAGGTATGGAGCTAGGTGAAATCGATTTTTATGAACGCTTTGGTGCTATCCCCCTGGCAATACGTCATCATGGAGAATTGAAGCAGGAAGATCTGAGTAAGGCACACATGGCTGGCGGCGATACGCTCTTGCTTAGCCTTAGTACCGACCGCGTGCGGGAAATTAATAATGATCCCAGTTTCGTAGTATCATCAGAAGTCGATATTATGCGTCCCCGCACAGATAAAACCTACACGGCTCTAGCCATTCTTGCTGGCGTTGTGGGCATTGCTGCGCTGGATATCGCACCCATTGTAGTAACAGCCCCAGCCGGCGTTATTATGATGATTCTGACTGGGTGTCTTACTCCTGAAGAGGCTTATAAGGCTATCAACTGGAAAGTGATCATGTTGCTGGTTGGAGTACTTCCGCTGGGAATAGCCATGGATAAAACCGGTGCAGCCAGTATTCTGGCCAACTCAATGATTAACCTACTCCACAGTTTTGGACCGGTAGCAATATTATCCGGATTTTATCTGCTTACCGTAATGCTAACAGCCATTATTTCGGTTAATGCTTCTGTTGCGCTTTTGGCTCCTATCGCCTTCGAAGTTGCCAAACAAATTCACGTGAATCCAATCCCCCTTGTTCTTGCTGTTAGTTATGCAGCCTGCCTTACATTTATTACGCCCTTTGGTCATCACGCAAATACCCTGATTTATGGTGCAGGTCAATATAAATTTACCGATTTTACAAAAGTAGGATTACCTTTGAATATAATATTCTGGATTCTGGCTACAATATTTATACCCCTTATTTGGGCTTTTTAAAATTATGGTTAACTGGCTAAAGAAAACTTTCAGGATTACAACGTGGCTGCCAAATTATAATATGAGCAAGTTCAGCGGAGATCTGGCCGCCGGACTTACGACTGGAGCGATGTTCATCCCGCAAGGTATGGCTTACGCTGTGATTGCTGGCGTCCCACCAATCTATGGACTCTACGCCGGTGTCATACCTCTTTTCATTTATCCTCTTCTAGCCACATCCCGCCATCTATCCATCGGTCCAGTTTCAGTCAATATGCTGATTATTGCAGCCGGTCTCAGTACCTTGGCTAAAACAGGGACAGCAGAATATATCGCCCTCACCATATTACTGACAATGGTAACCGGACTTCTGCAACTCTTGATGGGATCTATGCGGCTGGGATCGATTTTAAATGTTTTCTCACGTCCTGTTATCGCAGGATTCACTTTGGCCGCACCAATCATTATTGCCGGAACTCAGTTGCATAATCTCATGGGGATACAACTGCCCAACACCCAGTACATCATTTTTATCATTGGGAGAGTTATTGAGAACATTGGTCAATTACATTATGTGACTTTTGCCTGTGGTATGGGAGCTATTTTATTGCTGGTATTATTAAAAAGTATTCATTCCAAAATTCCCGCTTTCGTTATCGTATTGGCGGTCGGTATTTTAGTAGCATGGTTTATTAACCTCGGCAGCTACGGCGTTCATCTTGTTGGCGAAATTCCGAAGGGCCTTCCTCCTTTCCAAATGCCTCAAATAACTTTTAACGACATGCGAGAGCTGCTACCCACAGCTTTAACGCTGGCACTCGTTCAATTTATGAGTGTAGCCTCTATAGGACAAGCTCTTGCCAAAAGGTATAATTACATCATTGATCCCAATCATGAATTAATAGCTCTGGGTGCTTCCAACTTCGTAGGCAGTTTCTTCCAGTCGGTACCGGTAGCAGGCAGTTTTTCTCAAACTGCGGCCGCCGAACAAGCCAGCGTAAAAACGCCTTTGGCCAATGTAATTATGTCGCTGGTTATTATAGCTACCCTGCTTTTACTTACGCCCGTCTTTTATTACTTGCCAATGCCCGTTCTGGCGGCCATCACGATTGTAGCCGTATTTGGCCTTATCAATATTGAGGAGTTTAAATTCCTGTTTACAACCAAAAAAAGTGAAGGATTAATTGCCGTCTTTACCGCAGTCAGCACTTTGCTTATTGGCATCCAGGAAGGCATCCTGCTGGGAGTTGTAGCCTCCATGCTCAATATACTATATAAATATAGCCGGCCCAATGTTGCCGAGCTGGGAATCATTCCAGGCACACGTCTTTTCCAGAACCTTGAGCGCAATCCCGAAGCCAAAACGATCGAAGGCGTATTAATACTCCGGGTAGATGCTTCTTTCTCTTTCGTCAACGCCGAATTTTTCCGTGACTATATCCTGGAAAAAAGTCAGGAACGCAATAAAACCACGCATTACGTCGTCATCGACGGCAGCAGTATCAATACCCTGGATACTACCGCCGCTGAACAGCTGCAATCGATGATCACAACGTTACGCAATTGGGATATCGAACTTTATATTACCGGTTTGAAAGGTCCGGTGCGGGATGTCATCAATAAATCGGGACTTCGAACCTTCCTGGGAGAAGATCACTATTTTCGAGAGCCGCATGAAGCAGTTAAAACAATTCTTGAGCAAATGGACGAAAAGAATCATACCAATCGGCTGGAAGATTATAAAAACGTGATTAGCTGAGGCAGTCAGAGGTGAGAAATTGGCTGATCCTATAATCAGCACAAATTCCTTATTAGAATTTGCTTCCCGTACTGTTTCCGGCACCTTTTCTTCTCTGAAGTCAGAGACTTCAGAGAGGCCTTGGCAAAAACCCGGTGTCACCCTGAATTTAGTTCAGAGTCTTTTGCTAACAGCCCGTTAATAGCTCTTAAAGGGATAAAAGCAACAGATGCTGAAAGTGATACTGAGACAAGCTCAGCACTGAAGGTTCAGCATGACATGGAAGGGTTTTGCAAAGGCCTCTTGTAATATAAACTTGCAGCAATCAACAGTGAGGCGTTGCGATTGATTTTATTAGCCCTAAGCCTCGGAATAATATTTCTATCGTATTTTTAAAATGTGTTTGGGAGCATACCAAGAAAGCGTCAACCCCCTCGCCACCATGAAAAGCGTCATGGCCAACCAGATAGCATCGTTACCTAGGTAATGCACTCCGATAGCATAGGCAGGCAAGAATACGATTAGTGTAGCAATGAGCATAGAATCACGCATTGGGCCAGTGGCCGTAGCCCCGATGAAAACGCCGTCCCAAATGTAGGAAAAACTGCTAATAGTCGGTCCCGCTATCGTCCAGCCATAAACCGCCAAAGCGGCTGCAATCACATCCTGCTGGTCCGTAAACAGATGCAAAATCTGTGTATCAAAAATGGCATACATTGCGGATGCAAAAATACCAATGCCTACGCCCCATATAAAGCAATATTTTACTGCCTCTTTAAGCTGCTCTTGCTGCTCGGAGCCGGTAAACCGCCCCACTAAACTCTCGGCGGCAAAAGCAAAGCCATCAATACCGTAAGAAACGATCATCCACATTTGCAGAAGAATCGAATTTGCCGCTAAAATGACATTCCCAAAAGTGGCGGATTTGGCGGTAAAAAATGAAAAAGAAAAAATCAGACACAACGTTCGAATAAATATATCTCGATTTACTGTGAAAAATTTCTTTATTGCCCGAACCTCTAGCAACAGCTCGTGCACGTATCCGTCCAGCCATTTGCTGTACTTGGTCACCAGTAACACTACTGCGAGTACCAAACCGGCATACCGGGCGATAAGCGTTCCCCAGGCAACACCATCCACATTCAGCCCCATGCTATATACAAAGAAAACATCCAGCACGATATTCAGGCTGTTCAGGAAGATCATCACAATCATCGGGTAACGGGCATTCTGCATCCCAAGAAACCAACCGTTGATCGCATACAATCCCAGCACAGCAGGCGCGGTATAAATCCGAATATTGAAATAGATGCGGGTATATCGCTCTACCTCCGACGTAGCATCCACCAGCCAAAAACTGAGGTCGGCAATCCAGCTTTGCAGTAGCACGATAAGGATCCCAAAAAACACGGCAACAGCCAAAGCGCGGGCCAGAGTCATTATACTGTCGGTGTGATTTTCTTCCCCGTAAGCCTGTGCAGTCATGCCGGTAGTGCCCATCCGCAGGAAACCAAATCCCCAAAAAATAAAATTGAAAA
>Ga0102959_1000158_pt1 | contig 22380 bp, 25 predicted proteins | sample SalPonF2_B_D2_MG_FD_84520 | JGI IMG/M metagenome (GOLD analysis project Ga0102959, IMG submission 84520) | Salt pond soil microbial communities from South San Francisco under conditions of wetland restoration - Salt Pond MetaG SF2_B_D2_MG ...
CATTCTCAGGCGGGATGTTCTCCTGGATGATAGTACCAGCGCTTTCCGTATGCGCGCCAATCGACTTGAAACCACTCACATAAGCAGGAATACTCATGGCGTTCTCCTTGTTGTGTCTTCTCTTTGAGACACCATCGTATTATTTATAAGGCGCGGCATAACATGCCGCGCTCTCATTACTATGCGCCGATGCCCGTTACTTTGCAGAAGGCAGCCGGGCGCTTCCACACAAACACACCTCTCAGCCAAGCTCGGATTGCGAGTTTGTTGTAGGTAAAGTAGTCGCTGTGGGAGTCGCTGATTTCAACTACAATTCCGCTGCGCTCGGCATAGGTCATCTTGTTGAACGCGCCTACGCCAGCCGTGCCCTTGGCTATGCGGAACGTTCCAATGACCTGTCGGCCCCAAACTCTCATCGGACCGACATCAGCCGGATGACCCCAGATATACTGGCCGCCATCACTCTTCATCAACTGGATGGGCTCCCAGTCTTCGCCATTCACGAACACGACATTCGCCGGCACAAAGGCGTTTTTCCCGATCTTGGTGATTGCCTTGTAAATGGCATCCAGCGTACTCATGCCACTGGCGCTCTGCTCCTGCAGCCCAGACACGTTCAGGAATCCGCGAACATTCGGGGCAGAACCATCACCGTTGATCAACTGGTAGTCCAGCCGCTCAAGCAGTCCCTGGCGCATGTCCTGATCGATCAAGGTACGTACTTGAGGCACATCGTCCAGCTGCGCTCTTGTCACAGGAACAAAATGACCGATGTCACGTACCGTTTCAGATCGCTCGGTGTACGAAAAGGCGCTCTCTGCGTATGCACCGGTTTCGGCTTTTTCAGCCGCTGCAATGGTACGAGTAGTCTCTTCCATGTAGACGTATGCGCTCTGCCCGGTCTGGCCTTTGGGGATGTAATTGAACAACCCGATCGGCTCCACGGAATAGCCTTCCACTTCTCCGGTGCGCACGGCTTGCGGAGCAAATCCCGCAGAGGTCTGCATGAGAGTTTTCAGCTCGATGTCAGGGATTTCAAACTTGATGTTAGGCGCTTTCGCACCGGCTTCAAGTATTTGCTTGAACTCTGCGCTTTCGACGAAACGCTGTCCAAGCGATTTTTGCTGCTCTTCACGATCCTTTTTTGCCGGGAAGTTAATTCCGCCGCTTCCCTTCTGTCCAGGCTCACTTTCAAGCGCTTCAAACGCCGCGACCATTTCATCCAGCTCCGCGCCCAGCGAATCTGTCTTGGTCTTCAGCTTACGCATCTCGCTGATACGCTGTTGCTCATCGCCTTCCAGCAACTTGGTCTTGGTCAGGTCGTAGTGGAGATCGTCAACACGAGACTCTTCGCGAATCTTGCGAATCTTCTCATTGGTGGCGTTCAGCTCAAGACGCTTTTCAATAATGCCCTGTTTCGTTATCATCGTACGCTCCTCATCAATTCGTTAGTTTCCACCGCGCTGAATAGCGCGGCAAGTTCCGTGTCCAGCTCTTCGCTTTTGGCTTCGCACTCACCGAGCAATTCCTCCAGCGCTTCACCAGCAGCCTTCAACTCACAGGCTATACCAGTAAGCATTTCACGGTTTTGTTCTGACACAGCCGGTTTACCCTTTTCGGCATTGACGAGCGCGATGCCACGTGATCGCTGAACAAAATCAATTACATCTCCGTACACCCAACCCGCGTGGTCTGCGTAGGTAATTGATGTGCCCTCATCATACGACTTGAGCTCCGGCGGTTCCAATCCGGCATCCTTGATGTGCCGGGCCAAATGATCGTAAACTCCCTTGCGGTCAGCTGGTGGTATTTTGGTGCCGCCGCGACCGCCATTCAGTATGCCAATTCCCGTCTGGCATGCTTTGACATTCGCTGCACCTATCGACCCGTCTGCCGCAACCTCATGATGGATGAACTTATGGCTGGACTTTTTTGATGGATCGGCGTCTTCATTCATCCACGCAAACGCTTTCCTATAATAAGCGTAGTCTTGGTCGAGTTTCAAGTGCTTTTCAGCGCGAGATCCATCCCACGAATCCTTGGATGTTGCTGTTGAGTGTGATGGAATAGCGGCTTTCGCTTCAAGCGCCTTGATGTCGGTTGTACGAGTACCAACGCCAGCGCCAAGCAAAACCGGTGACACTTCATACACCTTCAACTTCTTCAACCTTCTGTATTCGCGACCGGTGGCCTCATCCTGTTGGTAGTCTTTCTCTATGATGTCAAACCCAAACGACCACTCCCCCAGATCACCAAGATTTTTGATCGTCTTGTACGTTTCAGCTCCGTTGCTCGTGTCAAGAAAAAACTTGCCGGTTGCAACAAGTTCATTGCCAACCTCAGCTATGTCACCTTTTCCAACCGGCAACGCTCCGCCCCAGGATGCATGGTTGTACGCGGAAACACGCACCTTCGCTCCCTGCTCGATGGATCCTGGCATGATGATGTCTCCGTGATGATCAACAACTCCCAGCGTAGCAAACACAGCTCTGAAGCTACCAGCCTCATCCAGCGTCATCTCTTTCAGCGCATATTGTTTACGCTCCATTACGCTCCTCCCGTTATTACTGGTACCCAACTCAGGGTGCCGTTTGGATGCTCGGATTCATTTTCAATATCGGCATCCTCAAAACTATAAATACTACCATCACGCGCTTCACACTCATCATCGGTCGGACCGAGTTGAGCGTCAACGGCTTGCATCCCGGTGAACAATCCACTCGCGCGAGAGTCATGCAAGGTACTAACGTTCTGCGCATACTTGCTCTCGGTACGCGCAACAACTTCAGACCTATACTGACGCGCAGCTCGCACTCCCGCCTCACGCGCTTTTTCAGCAGACCAACCACGTTGCAATGCCGCGGTTTCAGCTCTTGACGCCACGCCCGGGTACATCGCTTCACCCTGCGCAAGTTCACGAATGCGCACGGCGATCTTGCGTGGATTATCTCCTGCACTGCGCCCTTCGAGTAACCCTTTAAAAACGGCATTTTGAGTTTGTGCGTCAACGCCAACGAGCGCTATATGCTTACCACCTTTGGCGAGTACATCCCTCATCACCGGATCCGGAATGTCAGTGGCCAAACCAAAAATTGCTTTCAGATTGTCATGGGTTGATTGCAAAATTGAAAGGTACTGCGCTTGCCACGAAAGCTCATTGCTCATGCCACCACCGCTCGTTGCGTCAACCATAACCTTATGTGCATCAATGTTAATTGCGGCAAGCTCTTCTTCTGTCGGTACAGCAGCCTTTTGCGAATCAAGTTGTTCGATGTTAATGCCGCCAGATTCAACCAACTTGTTGAATGATTCAGTAACACGTTCAGCCACGCGCTCATACGCTTGTTCCAATTGGGGCCCGTAACTTGATTGGTGAGATCGAAGCGTTGCATTCTGAGCCTTAATGAACCTCTGACCACGAGCATCCAGCGCAGACTTCAACTCAATGCCCTTCAATCCATTTTGTGCGACCTGAACGCCGGCAGGAGTTTCTGTTACATTGAAAGGTATGCGACGAACATGCTCCACGCTCTCATCACCTTCCACGCCAATCATCGCTCGCGCTTCATCCAGGTATATCAGTCCACCATCAAAGTCTTTAACAGCACGCGCATGCAACTTGTCTTGATCTTCCTGCAACACTCGAACTTGACTCAAGTCTGCAGCAACTTGCCAAGGTTTTGAATCAACTTCAAAGTCATCCAGCAACTGCGTTCTCAACTCAGGTAGCACAACTCGTTGCAACGGCACGATGGCATCCTCATACGCCATCTCTCGCAACTCTTTCATCGTTGCGCCAACTTTTGTCTGTGCCAGGCCAGAACCAAAACCGACAACTGCTGCTGGCACTCCTGTTACCGCGGTGATACGTTCTTCCGGTATACCGCGTAACGTTGACAAGTCCATCTGTTGTGGATTAAATCCAAACTCTTGAATCTTCCACGGACCCTTGGTTGCAAACGGTTTGCCGCGATTATCAGAAGTGAACATTTCTTCAAGATAACGCTTCACCTCTTTGGCTGATGAATCATCTGGAGGAACCGCGCCAGCCGGTACATCTGGCGTAGCTATCAACCCGGGCACACCCATATTCAAAAGTAAGGAAGCGAACCAATTATCAGCTTCCTCATCGCTCACAGCATCTCTCACAATTGGGCGCAACGGTGAAAAGCCATAGCGCATATTGAATGGATCAAGACCGTTTCTAAAATGCACTACATCGCTGGGATCCAGCTCTATGCGCCTACCACCTATTTTGAACTCATAATAGTCTGTGAAATTGGTTGAACCTGCACGAACCATTGGGCGCATCATGAAATGCGGTATGTACCACAACTCGGTTGGCTGCAAATAACGATCACGAAACTTGATCCAGTACCCGTTACCATTCCACACGAGCGACATCATAGTTCCAAACCACAATGCATTGCCAGAATAATAGTTGTTGGGATTTTCAATCAATTCAAGCATCGCGTGATCTCGTACTGGTTGGTCTTGCGGATCAATCAAGTATATTGGCGCCTCTGGCCAACGACGCACAATCCACAATATCACAGCCATTATCAAACTTGAACGTGTCGGATCCTCCAACATCGAGTCATAGTTGCGCTTGCTGCGATTAAAAGCAGCGCCCAGCAACCATCCAAACGTTTCAGTCCATGGTATTTTGTCCAGCGCTTTTCGTTCTCGTTTAACGGGCCATTGTAATTTCATGCAACTCCCCAATCCCAACGCTTTCCATTATATATCCCGTATATTGTTGCGTCAACGGTATGATCATCACCGTCTGCCGGCTTCGGCAATATGTTGCCATGCTTGTCTGTGGACCACGACCAAGTCGAAAGTTCACGTAACAAATTAGTAGACCCTTCAACAACGTGGAGGTGCTTTGATTGCAGCCATCGTGCCGCGGCGCGTTTATAGTCAGGACCCTTCCAACCAGAGATAGCCGTGAAACCTTCTTCGCAAATCTCTGCAATGCTCTTCGGTTCTGCCGCGTCTCCACGAATGATCGCGCTACGATCAACGCCAAGCTCTCTCATATAAGAGGCGATAGCTTGGTTCGTCATTCCAGGCGAATACATCTCCTCTCGCAAATACAAATCGTCGTTACGAACCCAAATTGCCACAAGCGCCGCTGGATCATTAGCGTACCCAAAGTCTAATCCATAACCAACAAACTCTGCCCACTCTGGTACGCGCTTGATCACGTCAATGTCGCTAAGTATAGCACCTTCAAGTGTAGTGAACTCGCCAAGTGCCCACATGCGATACAACGAAGGATTCGTCGTTTTGTATCCTTCAAGTACATCAATGACTTCCTGTGGACAAAAAGCGTTTTGTTTGTACCATGTGCGTAACACCAGTGTGTTGTCATTCACAACCGGAACGCCAAGCTTATGTTCAACGCTCAAAAATCTCTTTTCAATCCAATGCTGCGCTCCAGGCACGCGCGGTACAGGATTGAATGTCAGCCAAATCTGACAAAGGAAGTCGACGGTCGCGCTCATACCGGCATCAACCGTGTTCATGTCCCCTTCATCGAACTCAGTGGTCTCCTCCATCCAGATGTCTGTTACATCTTCCAATGACTTCAACTTCTCCGGGTCGTCCGCTCCGACACATATGAACTCGCTGCCATTTGGCAGTGTTATCGTCATTTCAGTTTTATTCCAACCGCAGTTTCGCAGCCCAATCGATTCATCAACAGCTTTCTTCAATCGTGGCCAAACACTCAATCTCAATGTACGCGCAACTTTGCGCATAGCCACGATCTTTCTTGGTCCGTACTCTATAGCGCGTCTCACCAGCAGCTGACTAACACCAACTGACTTCCCACTACGCCTTGATCCATAGATAACGTTGTATCTGGTGCGTACATCATATTGTTCGTGATAAATGCGGTTGATACGTATCGGCGCTGTGACTTCAGCCGTTGCCGTCAATGTCTACCACCTCATATTGTATGCGGAGCGGCACGCCATCTTTGCCGCTGAGCTCACCTTTGTCGGCTTGCTGAAGGTACTGCTTACCGAGCCATATCAGCATTACTGGGCTCGGTGCGATTGGTTGCTGAATCACATTCCCATCTTTATCATACACAATTTCCTGACCAAGAGCCACCTGGAATTGTCGCCGCCTCAAGGAGCGTTTTCCTGCAGCGCTTTTTTGTGCGAAATATTCGGGGAAAAATAAACCTGTGCGTTCCTTGATCTTATCGGCAAGGATGTCTGGCGCCATGCCGAGCACGCCGGCAATCTCAACAGCCGTACATTGCAACGCACACAACTCATCGAGCAACTTCCAATCAACCACCTTCCGCGGTCGACCTGTCTTCTTCGGAACTTTCTTGGTAGCCACGATCATAATTATCCTATATTTTTGAAGAAAAGTCAACCCCGCGCGGCAAGCGCGGCAAGCGCGGCTTTTCCTATTCTCTTCTAAAAAGTATTTCTACCAGATAAGTAAATATCTGGTGAGTAGGGACGAAATACCGAGATACGTTTTCCGCGCTTTCCGCGCTTGCCGCGCGAGCCAATCGCATAAAACCGCATTCCTGTGGCACTAAGCTCGCTCTGCCAGCGCAGCGGCGATGAGCGCTTCTCGTGCGTCATAGGGCACCTCCCGAGCGCAGAACGCCATCCGACTCCTGAACTTCCCGCTTCGCCACTCCGCGGCGTTGGGATTGCGCTCCATATCGTAGCCGCGCTCCGAAATTTTGAAGTGAAAATTCTTTGCGTTGAGTTGCTTGATCGTGGCTTCTGCATCATCGAACATATTGCTACTACGCACGAAATCAGTCAGATCTCTGTGGAAAAATATCTTTGGTCTTTCACCTCCACAACGTTCCTCAATGTAACGTTCAAAGATTTCATCTATCATCGTGCGTCTTACCTGGTGAGCTGAGTCTATGATAGCGCGCTTACCTTTGGTGATTGGCGGCGGTTCGCTCGGCAGGAATCCGCTCAAGTCGCGCTCTGTTAGCCAATGAACTACTGCTGTAGTGCCTCCCCCGTCATTGAGCCACCGATGCAATTTGGTGAAATAGTCGATTGGCGGCGCGGCGAGCGCTTGTGAGCTCATAACGAACAATCTACGATCTTCCGGAGGAATGAACATCGTTAGTGGATCGTTGGTAGTCAATATGACGTGAGCAAGATTGCGGACGTAAAATGTATTGGCATATTTCAGCGTCATCGGTAACATTTCTGGCGGCGCGGCGAGCATCGGTTTAAGCAAGTTGTAAAAGTTGCTCGCTCGGAAATCTTCATCGTGCGGTCTCACTTCATTGATAACGAGTAGCACAGCGCGAACATAACCATTGTACTGACTACTTACCGCGTCTGGCCCTATTTCAGCCGCGTTCCACTCACCCACTCCGTGACGCACCGGAATCAACGCGGTGTCTTTACCGATACCTTGAGTACCGGCCATCACTATACCGTGATTGACTTTTTCATCAGGACGTTGTAATGCATGGGCACAAAAATCGAAAAAGTGTTCACACTCCAACGGTTCTGGATACAACATTTTCACATGGTCTATCCAAGGTTGCGGTGACACTCCATTTTTACGTTCACTACGATCAGGAGGTATATAGCTATTGTAACATACAGCCCCTTTCATCTTCATAGCTCCACGCTCACTCACCACAATGTCTTTTATGAACCTTGGCAGTCCAGGCCACCACGTACTGCCTTCAACAGTCAAACCTGTGTCAATGTTGTTGATGACGATTGATGGACGTATTGGCCGGTCCTCTCCGTTGCGTGTAGGCCAATCATCAGGGTGAACCGCTCCATCAACGCTCCGCGCTCCAAGTAAGTTTCCTGTGGTTGTGTCCCAAAACTTTTCTTGTTGTTCGTCATAACGGAAATCATCGACCGTTCGTCTTCGACGGGTGAACTCTGAATCTGCCTGTGATGCCAGCGCTTCAAGTTCTTGATCAGTCAACGTTGTACTCCTCCCAGTCCAGCGCATTCTCATTCGTCATACGCAACACACTGTCACTTTCTTCAGCGATCCACTGAGTAAGCTCACGCCAACCACGTTCTGCGCATGACGCGTGATGGCACCGGAACGCCCCACACCATCCATTCTCTTCAGCCGGTTCGCGTATGCTCGCGCCGTTGTCCGCTGAGTTGGTGTGCGTGGCGGTCCACGGACAGTGTATGTCGATCCAACCTTCCATGTTTGGCTCTTCGCGCTTGATCATCCCCGCTGCACGCAACGCAGCGCGCGCGGCGACGAATGCCCTTATGCTTTCAGCTCGCGACCGCGTGGCGCCTCTGGGTGGAGGTGGTCTTAATGGGGTTAACGTCAATCGGAACGCCGCGGCCAGCTCCTCAATGGCATAGCGCCGCTGAGGTGACCATTGAACGGAGCGCACTCGCCATGGATTGCCGTGCTCGTCTTTGTATTTGGCTTTGCCGTTGATACCGGCTGGTGGACGGAATACCCGATTCACTCCAGCCATACCAGGATCATTGCCAAGAAACTCCGCTGCTATGAACGCGCGTATGAGTGAATCAAATTGAGCGCGATCCTTGATCAATGAGTTGAACATGTATACGGCTTGAAAGTTTGATGGAGAAGTTTCTATGAGCGCGGTTGGTGGTAACCGCTCAATAGTGCTCAACGGGTGCTTGGCTCCAGGCCCGTCACCCAAGTCATCAATCATCAGCAACAATCCACCGGCGAAGTTTTCCTTGCGTCGTCGGAACTCACCGCGTGAATTGCGTTGCATTGCGCTTACTGTAAGATATACATTAGCGCCATTGTCTATCAACCCTGGATGATCAATCACTCTTGCTCGCCATCTTCCCGGCACATCATCGTTCGGGTCTCCGCGAAATTGGCATCCCATAAGCCTGGCGTTGTGCGGCAAGTACCGCGCCATCTCGCTCAAAAATTGCTCAATCATTTTGTCTCGCAAAAGCGGAGAGCTCCCTGCGGCTCTCCACGGTTTTTGGGTTTGTTAAACTAAATATTTGTAATTTCAAAGATTTTCGCGACGACACAGGGATAGTCGCTATACTACGCTGATAACATCAGCGCTAAAATGCCTTGTCGTCGTTGTGCTCTTCTGGCGCGTAGTTAACGCGAGCCTCTCCACTGACGACCGTGTCATGGAACGCGCGTCCGGCTTCGTAAAGCTCCTTGCTTTCCACGAAACCTTCATTTTCAAATCTCACCCCATACCAGCTGCCTTGATCGTTGGATTCAAGTACAGTGGTTATGCGAATGCGGTTCATCCACGTGGGTGGGGTTACCATACCTTTGGTCGTTTTGACTCGTACCGCGGCGAGCATGCTCATGAGCTGCTTTGACTTTTTGATCTGGGTGCTGGTCAACGACATCAGCACCTGCACGGGCGCGCCGTTCTCACCGATCACGATTCCAAAGTGATTGCGCGTGTCCGCAAGCCGGTCGGCTTTCTTCGGATTAGGCTCTGAGCCCATATACAACTTTCCGTCAGCTTCACTGACTTCTCCGTTGTTACGCATAGTCACCACATCTTCCGGCAAGTGCTCTCCGTGGAATCCCGTAGTCTCACCGCCTCCGCGCGGACCCCACTGGATAAAGCGCCGTTGATATGCGCAAGGCAAGAACACGACTCCTGTCTTCCCGTCGATGAGATCCCCGGTCACCGTATTGTACAGCATACCTGCTTTGGCTCCGGGCAGTTGCACTCCGGAAGCTTCGTCCACCTGCTGCGAGCCTTTTTGAAGTACGCGCAGCATCGGGATTGCGAACGATTCTCTGTCGGTGCTTTCCATGCCTCCGCCGATATCTGAGGTGATATCGAATGGCAATGCGATGTCAGTCGAGTTGGTCTTTTTTGCCGGTACACTTTTCTTTTTTGCTGGCATATTATTTGCTCCTTTTCAATTGTGCTTTTTGGAAGGGATAAACGTTGAACAGGTCCATTGGCACTCCCTTCCCCGTGCCAAACTGTTCTTTCACAAACGCTTTCAGCGTTGACGGGTGAACTTTTTCACTCAAGCTCACTTCAAACTCCGGGAACTCATCGCGCAAGTAGTTAAACAGTTCCTCTGCGGTATCACGTTCACCACGCGGTACGTCCATTGATACGTTGGCCTTGATCAGTCCCCCGAAGTTGTTGGTCACAAGCCAGTTCAACGCTTGCTCTTTAGTCTTTGCCGTGATGGCGCACTTCAAGTCTTCCACGACTTTGATCTTGCTGCCATCTTCGAGTGTGATTTCCTGCAAGCCAAGCTCCGTCATCAACGCCGGCAAGTCTTCCAGTTCTATGCGGTTTAGCTCTTCTTGCGCGGCTTTGAGTTGCGCTGTTAGTTGCTCAACTTTTTCGGTTTGCCGCTCCATAGCGGTAGCCATGGTGATGACGCGCTTGAGATCATTGTTCTGATCTTTCACTGCATACCTCTATAACGTCATAGGTGCGTTGATCTTTGTCCCATCGTAGCACCTTTATCACGCCGTTGCGCGTGATAGCTGTCGCGATAACCACTGATACAATAACCACATCACCAACCACGAGCACATAGTCTTCTGGCCGTATGAGTGCTGAGTAAGTTTGTGCTGTGCGGATTGCGTCATTAAGTCCATCAGCGGAAACAAAACCGTCTACCACCGTAACGAGCTCTCCGTATGCAGAAGCTGGATTGAGATCAACCGATGGAACTTTAGTTCCGGTGACGAGATCGTAACGTAATGGCACGGATGGTACGTATACACGCGGTGGTGACGGGGCAGTCATTTTCTTGCTGCACCTCCTTATATTTCTTTGGTCTGGGCTAATTATCGCGCGGAAAGCGCGGAAACGCAAGGTGATTTTTAGATTTTCGAACAGCAAAAAAAGTTTGATTTTTTCTTCAAAAACACTTGCTTTTTGAAGCAAAAGGGGTTATAATGTAAACATAATAAAGAAAGGGAGACGACAGAAATGATGGTTGCAAGCAGAAAGGTAAACGGAATTAGCTGGTGCGGACCTACTGCCATTAGCGTTATCACTGGACGCAGCTATAATGAGGTTGAAGTAGCGTGTCAGAGCCTGTGCCACAGAAAGAAAATTACCGGCATGTATACCAGAGAGATCATGAATGTGATCAATCATTTTGGCCATGATTATAAGGAACTCCCCTACCTTTCAAAAACCTACGACTTCAATTATGAAACTGGACGTTATGACGTAAGTGAAGTAACGGTTGGCAGGTGGCTTGACAAGGTGCGCGAACGCACATCAACGTACCTCATCCAAATGACCGGCCACGTGGCTGTCGTTCAGGGAGATTTGTATTGGGACACCTTCACTCCTGAAACCGGTACTGAAGTAAAGTCAGCTCCATTCCGTCGCAAAAGGATGAGGAGAGTTTTCCGCATTACTACCATAAAGCCGACGAGCGTTAAGAGCTCAGAGGAAGCCAAGCGCTCACGCTCATCAGTCAAGGTCAACGGAGTACACTATCGATCAGTCAAAGCCGCCTTTGAAGCGCTTGACCTGCCACTGGGACAGCATCAGCGGTTTCGACGCCGCGTGAAAGTTGAAGGCGTTGTAAGAGCATACGGAATGACATGGGAGAGTGAGGAATGATTAAAAAGAAGCGGTGCAAGCATAACTGGCAGACGCATACCACAAAACTAAAATCTTAACAAAGGGAGACGAAAATGAAACGTTACTATCAAGTGCAGTATTTTGACGCGAACAGTCCAGAGACATCTTGGATCGACACCACTCAGGCGCTTCACCTCAGTGTTGATCACGTTGAAGAGGCGAAGTTTGAGCTCAACAAGCTCCGCGGCGGTAATGGCTTGACTTGGTCGCTCAGGGAACTTGATCAAAAGCCAGCATCATTCAGCGTATGGGCCGTTGTATTACGTCGCAGTGGAGCACGGTCATTGGAGATCACCACCTTCAAAGAGGAAGAGGATGCCTCAGTTTTCGCTTATCGCCGGTGTTACTATATGGGTGATGATTTCAGAGCAAGTACGTTCAACATAATAGCTCGCGTTGAACTTACCAAAACATATTTGATCGATGCCAGAGGAGGAGAAGCGTGATGTATGTATATCGACAGACTGAACCTGGACTGTGGACGGTGGGATTCTACCGTCCAGATGGTGAGTGGGAGCCGGAAAGCGATCACTCAACAGCTGAGTCAGCCGCTCATAAAGTGGCTTGGCTCAATGGCTCCGCTGCGGTTGATGAGGTGCTGTCCGAAGCGCTGAACAGCGGAGATGGGGTTTATAGGCCATAAAAAGTTTTTTTGTTTTTTTCTTCAAAAACACTTGACTTTTTTCGAAAACCGAGCGATAATGATAATTAGGAGAGACAAATGAAAGAGACAATAAACATTCACGAAGCCAAGACAAAAGAACTGGTTGAGTTTTACAACAAATATGCTGACAAGCCAGTGAAGAAGTTTTCGTCCCGCGCAGTGGCAGAGCGCCGCGTAGCAGAACTGATGGCCGGGCCCAAGACCAAAGATGAACCGACAGACGATGGTCCTGAAATCTTCACGGATGAAAGAGGTTTGTCGAAAACTGATGTTCAGCTGAAGCGGACGTATGGTTTCACTCATTGCCCGCATTGCGGCGTTCACCTTGAAAATGGAGTTGGTGAAGATGGCCAGGAAGTAAATGGCGAGATCATTCACCACGCATTACGCCAGTTTGAATGCCTGGGTTGTGGAGGGGAGTTTGGCCCCAAAGTTCGCCACAAGAAGCACTCTGCATCACGTTCCGAAGCGATTGCAAAATCTTGGGAAGTTCCCGAGACCGCGATCAAGCGGGCACAGCGCTCTGCAGTCAAGGTTGATGACGAAACATACCGCTCAGTCCGACAGGCTTTTGTCGCTCTTGGATTGCCGATGAAAATGCACATCGCATTCCGCATGGAGCTCAAAGAGAAGGGCAAAGTAAAAGCCTTCGATCACTCCTGGAAGATCGTGCCGCTGAATTACAACAAGGAGTAATCTGTGGGAAGACCAAAAGCGTATGACGATGAAGCGCGGGTGTGTTTGCACCCGCGTGGCAACAGTAAGCTGCACCCAGGTGGCGATCGACGAGCGATTGTTGAGTTGCTGCTTGAAAATGGCGGGTGCATGACATTGGCAGCTATTGACGAGCACTACGGTTTTTCAGTCAGAGACCGGGTGCTCGCTCTTGTAAGAGCAGGTTGGTTGGAGGTTGAACGGTGATAATTGGAGCAGGATTGTCTGGACTGATCACAGCGCACATGATGCCGCGCGAGCAAATCATTGAACGAGCAGCGGAACCTGTTGAAACTCACCGCGCTGTGTTGAGATTCCGTACACCAACAATTGGTGAGCTCACTGGCATTGAGTTCAGACCCGTAACAGTGCGCAAAGGTGTATGGTATAATGATGGGTTCCGCGCGCCGGATATACGCTTGGCAAATATGTATTCGCGCAAAGCGCTTGGTGCGCTCATTGATCGTAGCATATGGCGCACTGAGTCCGTCACCCGTTGGATAGCGCCAGAGACGTTTTACGATCAGCTCATTGAGCAAATGCGCGATCGTATCACTTGGAATTGTGAGTGGGGATATAACAAAGACTACTCATTGCCGGTCATCTCTACAGCCCCGCTGCCTTTGGTAGCTGAACAAGTTGGCGTCACTCATGAAATGGATTTCCGCTATGCTCCAATCACGGTAGTGCGGTTCCGCGTTCCACATGCCGACGTATATCAGACAGTTTACTACCCAACGCCAGATCACGCGCTTTACCGCGCGAGCATCACCGGGTCATTGTTAATATGTGAGTTCGCCGGTAACAGTGCTGGGGATACGCGATGGGTGGGTGATGTGTCGCGTAGTTTCGCGTTGAATGACGTTGATTTCATTTCAACAGAGAAAGGGGCTCACCACCAGAGTTACGGCAAAATTGCTCCCGTACCAGAAGAACTGCGGCGAGAATTGCTTCACCGTTTAACGGCTCACTACGGAATATTTTCCGTTGGGCGTTTCGCCACATGGCGTAACATATTGCTGGACGACGTTGTTCACGACATAGCCGTCGTGCGACGTCTCATCAAATCAACACCTTATGAACGGCAATTGGTAGCCGTTGGGAGAGGACAGAAATGAAAGTAGAACTAATTGATTACACTGGCATTGGTCGCGTTTGGTATGCCGCGCGGTTACTCGTGGCAACCAAGCACGCTCGATTGAAAAGCGCTGATGAATTGATCGACACAGAACTTTCTACTGAAGACATACTCAAAGAACTGGAAGCCATGGCTTCAACAATTCCCAGTTCATGGGAGTTTGTCTCAGTGACATTTATCATCAGAGGCATTACTCGTGCAACCGCGCAGCAAATGACACGCACACGCACAGGTAGCTACGCAATGCAATCATTGCGCGTAGTAAATGCCGAAGAGGTTGAAATAAACAACCCCATACCAACCGGCACTTTAGGCCATGACGTATTCGACGCCGGTGTGACATATGCCCGTAGCGTATATGGAACGTTACTGGCAGCAAATTACGCCAAAGAAGATGCCCGCGGTATTTTGCCGATGAACACATCGACCACGCTGATGGCCCGATACAATTTACGAGCCTTTGTGCAGCTGGTACGTTCGCGCTCCTCACTGCGCACGCAAGGGGAATATGCTGAGGTGATACGCGAGATGAAGCGTCTTGTCACGGAAGCGTGGCCGTGGTCAGAGGTGTTTTTCATCCCCAAAGAGCAACTCGCCATTAAGTTACTTGAGGAAGCCGCGCGTGAAGTCGGGTTAACTACTGGTGGAGGTGTTGGGTGGAAAATAGCCAAGGCGGCAGACCTGTTGAGAGGATCTGAATGAAGTACGTCATTTTTGATCTGGATGGTTGTCTGAGTGATGACAGATGGCGTAGAAAGCTCATCGATCGAGAACGTTTGTTCTTCACAGCGTATCACGATGCATGCACTAAAGATGAACCAATCAACAAGCGCTACGTTCATGAAGCGGTTCTCAAAGGTTATCAATTGGTTATTGTCACTGGGCGCCCAATATCATATCTACGACAAACTGAAGAGTGGTTAAAGAAACACTTCCGATCATTCCCCTTCGGTTTTAAGATCTTGATGCGCCCAGAAGGTAACCATGATCCAGCACCGGCTCTCAAAACGTTTTTGATCAGCCAGAACTTGAAATGGACCGACATAGTGATGGCTTATGATGATCGCCAAGACGTTTTAGATGCATATCGAGACAAACATCTGTTCAACGTAGCGATGTTGAATCCTTACGGTGATGTCGATTCTGTCTCTCAGATTTTACACCACATGGCTGAAACGTTCACTGATCGCAATAAGGTATATCGCGACAACTACTTGCGGGTTGGTCCCGTAATGAAGGCGTTGTTTGGAACAGACATCCCCAGTGAATTGGTTGTGTCTGACCGTTGGCATCTATTTGAGCTGATAGTCATCAAGCTCACCAGATTTGCGACGAGTGAATTGAGTCACACAGATTCGATCCACGACATAGCAATTTATGCGGCAATGATTGAAGCCGACATCAAAAGGAGCGAAAAATGAAAACTGTACTTATAACCGGTAGCCACTCAGGTTTGGGCCGGCAACTTGTCGACAAAATGTTGGAGCGTCATTTCAAGGTAATGCCATATGACATAGCGAACGGCCATGATGTATTGAAACCTGATTTGTCCTGGATTGGTAAAAACTTGGACATTCTGGTCAATTGCGCTGGCGTAAACCGGATCAATTGGCTGGACGACGTCAGTGAAGATGAGTGGGATCATGTCATGGACGTAAATGTCAAGGGGATGTTCCTGATGTCTCAAGCTTGCGAACAGCGATTGCGCGCCAGTGGAGGCACGATACTTAATATCGTCAGCAACGCTGCGCACATACCAATGCGCGCCAGTGCCGCATATAACGCGAGCAAAGCCGCCGCGCTTGGTCTTACCCGCCAACTGGCTCGTGAGTTAGCACCTCACGTTACCGTGTTCTCTGTCAGCCCAAACAAACTTGCCGGTACTGGCATGAGTCTTGACATTGAGCGGCAAGTGATGTCGGTACGTAACTGGACCAAAGAGCAAGCTCGTCAATACCAACTTGCATCTTTGTTGACTGGAGAGGAAACTCCAGTATCAGTCGTGGCGGAGTTTATAGCGTTCCTACTAAGCGATAAATCACGCCACAAATATCTCGCTGGATGTGACATTCCATACGGAGCGTGATCACTACAAAATATCAGGAGGAATAACAAGTATGAAGTTTCAAATTGAACAAGTTGCACTTGCGCCGCGCGATCCAGAAGCGGCGCGTGAATTGCTGAAAGCGCTTGGTGCTACAAAGATGGTCATTGATCACGTACAAGCCACTGGTGAAGTGTTTGGTCAAAGAGCGGACAACGCAGCCGAATTGTCTTTCGATTATCAGCTGCTCAAGGGTGGTGAATTGGAGATTTTAGCCTATGAAGGCGGACCGAATTGGCTGGACTTGCGCAATGACGCTGATCCGCACCGCGCCAGTCACCTTGGAATGCACTGTACTGAAGATGAGTTGAAACGCTGGAAACGTTTCTTCAACAGCAGAGGCATTGGCATAGCTCAAGAGGTTCACACCTTGACGCACACGAATCCGCACATCGCCGGTAAGCGCTGGTATCACTATTGCATTTTCAATACCTATCCCATTCTCGGTATTGATCTAAAACTCATTGTGAGAATCGATGCTCGCGCTGATATTTGATACCGAGACAACCGGCTTACCGCTTCACCCAGAGGCGAAAATTGAGCTGCAACCGCACATCATCGAATGGGGTGGTGTGTTAGTTGACGGCGAAAAGTTGATCGAAGAGTATCACACTCTGATCAACCCGGGTGAACCAATCCCGCCGGTAGTGACTAAAATCAACGGTATCACTGACGCTATGGTTAAAAGCGAAAAATCTTTCCGCGTTGTTGCTGATGACTTGCGACCATTATTTCAGCGAGCTGATGCACTCATCGCTCACAACTTGCCATTCGACTCTTCACTGATGCGCTTTGAATTGCAACGAGCTCATCAGCTAACTGATTGGCCGTGGCCGCGGCAACTGATTTGTACCGTGCAAGAGCACGTTCCAATATTTGGTCGCAGACCAAGACTGTTGGAATTGTATGAGTATTATATGGGTCACCCATTGGAACAAACTCACCGCGCGCTGGACGATGTGAATGCGCTGTGGGAAATATGCTTGAAGGCGGGGATACTTACATGATACCTCAATTAAGAGTTAGAACAGAATACAATTTTCGCAAAACCTACGGTCCCATACCGCGTGTGGCAGAACGTTTAGCCGCGTTGAAGACTCCCGCGGCAGGTATTGTTGATAGCACCGGTTCATGGGGGCACGTTGGGTGGGAACGCGAGTTAAATTCGGTTGGGGTTACACCGTTATTCGGCGCTGAATTCAAGTTGCCAGAAGTTGGCAGATATTGGGTATTGGCTACTGATGCCGCGGCATTCTATAGATTCTCTTCCTTCCCACCAAAATCGCCACAGGAGCTGGCCGAAGCGGTTGGGGTGGTGCGATTCGCCGGAGACTCATTAACGGACCCAGCCTTGTTCGATTTTGTGGACTTGAATCCAAGCTCGTTGTTACATAATCGCAGAGCCATTCAATTGTCACACGATACCGGCAAACCGTTGGTCATCACCAGTGATCCTGATTATCCTGGCCCAGATGATCGTAGTCGTTACCTTGCATGGGCAGACAATCAACGTATGACGCCACAATACATAGTTGGCGAAAAAGAACTGAGAGACTTGTCATTTTGTTGGATGGATGAAGCAGAGTGGAAACGCGCTTTGAAAAACACCCGCTCAGTAGCAGAGCGTTGTGCCGGATTAAAGTTACCGCGAGCGCCAATCATTTCCGTTACGGGAAACTTACGCAAACTCGTTCTCGCCGGCAAACGCTATCGGCTCTCACATGGACATATAAGTGATTGGACAACAACATACCAAAGCCGCATGGAACGTGAATTGAAGTTGATTAGTGAAAAGGAGTTTGACAGTTATTTCATCGTAGTGTCTGACTTAATACGTTGGGCGAAAGACCACATGCTCGTTGGGCCAGGACGCGGATCATCTGCCGGGTCGCTCGTATGTTATTTGTTGCGTATCACTGAGGTTGATCCTATCGTGCACAATCTCATTTTCGAGCGCTTCATTGACGTCAACCGTGTCGACCTGCCAGACATTGACATTGATTTCAACGATCAAAAACGCGAACAGGCTTTTCAGTATTTGGCCGAAAAGTATGGCGCAGAAAACACCGCGCGTATTGGTTCAGTCAATAGGCTCAAGCCACGCTCCGTCATGGCTCACGTTGGCAAGCGCCTCGGCATCCCAAAAGGCGCTACATTCAATGTCGCTAATGTTTTGATTGAACATTCATCTGGTGACGCTCGTTATGGCAACAGTCTTGAAGACACGCTCACAGGAACCGAGCCGGGCAGAGCGTTATTGGAACGTTATCCAGAAGCTCGCCTCATGACAGAATTGGAGGAGCACGCTTCTCACAGCGGAGTGCACGCCGCTGGAGTGGTCGTTAGTAACGTGCCGGTCATCGAATATTGCACGGTGCGTGACGGTATAGCGCAAATAGATAAGAAAGATGCTGAGGCACTAAACCTGCTCAAAATTGACGCGCTGGGATTACGTACTTTAGGTGTGATTGAGGATGCTGGGTGTGTGAGCTCGTCAGAACTGTATGGGCTCAAACTTAACGATCAAGCTGTATTTGACATATTCAGTGAACACAAGTTTTCTGGCGTGTTTCAGTTTGAAGGCGCGGCACAACGAAAAGTGTCTGTACAAATTGACATTTCAAAGTTTCAACATCTTGATCACATCACAGCGCTCTCTCGTCCAGGACCGCTGGGTGGTGGGGCTGCTAACACATACATCAATCGTTTTCATGGCAGAGAACCGGTAAAGTTCGCCCACCCATCCATGGAAGAGTATCTGGGAGATACCTATGGCGTAGTGTTGTATCAAGAACAGGTGATGAGGATTGTACGAGAAGTTGGCAATTTTTCTTGGGAAGACACATCGACGATACGCAAGGCAATGTCCGGGCGCAAGGGCACTGAATACTTCGATCGGATGGGAAAGCAGTTCGTCACCGGATCTCGCAAACACGGTTTGGACAAATTAACTGCAGAACAAATCTGGAGTGAAATAGTCAACTTTGGTGCATGGGGGATGAATCGAAGCCACACAGTGGCTTATTCAATAATCAGTTATTGGTGCGCCTACATGAAACGTTATCACCCATTGGAATATGCCGCGGCGTTAATGCGCAACGCCAAGGATGATGAGCAAACAATTGAAACGTTGCGCGAACTCAATAGCGAAGGGATTGGGTACGTACCGTTTGACGCGGATAAATCAGAGGCTAATTGGGTGGCGCGAGACGGTGCTGTTATAGGAGGATATACCAACCTCATAGGCATTGGTCCAGCCAAAGCAGCTCATTACATTCAAAAACGATCAACAACCGGTCTCACCGTGGCAGACAAGGCAAAACTCGCCAAGCACAAAATCAAGTTTATGGAGCTCAACCCAGCGCATTCTATGTGGCGTGATATTTATGAACACCCTGCATCATACAATATCAACGGACCGGTAAAGCGATTTGGTGAACTTGAAGACAGAGAAAACGCTGTGGTGATCGCCCGGTTGCTACGTTCTGATCGTCGTGACGAAAATGAATCGGTGCGCGCCAATCGCCGTGGTTATATGAAAACCGGGCAAACATTGTTTCTCGACATGTTCATGGTTGACGACTCAGTAAGTAAACCCGTGTTGGTACGCATCAGACCGCGTATGTGGTTTACTCACGGAGTCAAAGTTGCCGACCGAGCATACAATGGACAGGATTGGTTTTTGATACGCGGACAATGGCTCGCTCAATTTTCGATGATGACTGTTAACAAAATCAAGTGCTTGACAAATGAGGAAATATTCGTATGAGAAAAGATGAACAGAAACTTTGGGATACTATGCGACGCAGAAAACCTTCCAGCATCTGGTTGCAGCGCGTGGAAAATGTTGTCGGAGAAGGTATGCCAGATGTGTATGTCTCTGATATAGGTGCTTGGATAGAACTCAAAGCGCCACGTGGCACTGGTGCTGTGCTACTTGACACGAGCAAGTTGAGGCAAAGCCAAATCAACTGGCATGCAAAAGCGTATGTGCACCAGATAAAATCTTACATTTTAATCCGTACAACAAAGACTGGCAATATATACTTGGTCCCTGGCGAGTATGCATACGCAATCAATTTGTGTACCGCGGATACAGCTGAAGATATGTCTGTAGCTAATCACTGGGAAGGTATCTGGGAGGTATTGACTTGAAAACTAAACCTATGAAGCATCAAAAGGTTGGCGTGAAACGCTTAGGCGCGGCACCAGAGTTTTTTGCGCTGGGGTGCGAGCAAGGAACCGGTAAAACTTGGATGTTATTGGCAGATGCTGAACGTCAATTCAAAGCCGGTGAAATCGACGCGCTATTCGTGATAGCGCCAAAGGGAGTGCACGTGAACTGGGCGCTGCGCGAAATACCAGCTCATCTTGAAATACCTCACAAAGTTGAATATTGGCTTAGTGGAGCCGGCATCAAACATCAGCGTAAACTTGATCGCTTGCTCACTCATAATCGCGAAGATGGACTGGTTATAGTTACGATGAATGTTGATGCAGTCAATACAAAAACAGGCTTCAATTATGCCAAAAAGTTTCTCAAGGTTCACCGCTCGATGATTGTTGTTGATGAAAGCCAACGCATCAAAAACCCAGCCGCCAAGCGCACTCAGCGCATACTTGAGTTGCGTGATTTGAGCAAGTCAAGACGAATCTCATCCGGAACGCTCGTGGCCGATTCTCCAATTGATCTGTTTGCACAATATGAGTTCCTTTCAGACGGGTTGCTCGGTACCACGAGTTACCGGGCATTCATAGCGGAGTTCTCTGAATTGCTACCTGCCGGGCATCCGCTGGTTGAGGAAATCCGCACTCGCAATCACCTCCGCGGCGTGCCTCAAGTCGTCAAGAAAGATGAAATGGGTCGTCCAGTGTATCGTAATTTGGAGAAGTTGTCCAAGCTGATGTCACCTCACACATATCGCGTATTGAAGAAAGATTGTCTTGATCTTCCTGATAAGATATATCAATCGCAATATTTTGAACTTGAGCCGGTGCAACGAAAGATATACGATCAAGTGAAAAGTGAAATGCGATGGGAACGCGAAGACGGCGACATTGACACATTCACAGCCCTTACGATGATCAACAAACTACAACAATTGACGAGTGGATTCATTTTAGTTGATGGACAATCTACAGAACTTGCCAACGCCACTCCGCGTTTGGCCGCGCTGAAAGAAGTGATCGAAGACACCGCAGGACAAATTATTATTTGGGCTCGGTTCAGAGCAGAAATTGAGCGCATTGTAAAAGAGCTGCGTAGTAAATACAACGTCGTTCAATACCACGGCGGCACTCCACAATCTGAACGTGATGCCGCGGTTGATGCATTTCAACTTGGTGAAGCGCGCATATTTATCGCCAATCCAGCAGCTGGTGGAACTGGACTCACGCTCACCGCGGCCAGTACTGTGATTTATTATAGTTGTTCTTTCTCGCTGGAAGAACGGGTGCAAAGCGAAGATCGAGCGCATCGTATCGGTACTCATCACCCCGTCATATATGTTGATTTAATAGCGCGTGATACAATTGATGAACGCATAGCGGCTGCACTCCAGGCGAAAGCCGGGGTGGCTACAGAAATAATGGATGCCTTATGAGGATGATTGGGTGGTTATAAATAACAAAAATTTTCTGTTTTTCTTCAAAAATGCTTGACTTTTTTCGAAAACCGAGCGATAATAATAATTAAGGAGAGGCAAATGAACAGTCTTAATTCAATTCTCATCGAGGGAAATCTTACCCATGACCCTGTACTGTATGAGACCACAAATGAAACGAAGGTGTGTAATTTCTCGCTGGCGTCGAACAGATTCTACAAACAGAACGATGAGCTGCAGAAGGAGGTGTCGTTCTTCGACGTTGAGGTATGGGCACGGCTCGCGGAGCACTGCGGGGAGTATCTCAAGAAGGGGCGTGGTGTCCGTGTAGTCGGCAGGCTGAAGCAGGATCGCTGGAAAGATGGTGACGGAAAGAGCCATTCGCGCATAAAAATCGTCGGTGAGCACGTGGAGTTCCTGCCGAATTATAGTGCGCAGAATACTAAGGATGGTAGCAATGATTGACAGATTGCCCAGAGTGGGCAAGGAGGAGGGAAAATGACTAAAAAGGAACAGGCGAATGCTTATCGAATTGCTGCGGAATATCTCGAAAGAGAAGGG
>Ga0102959_1000159_pt1 | contig 22326 bp, 14 predicted proteins | sample SalPonF2_B_D2_MG_FD_84520 | JGI IMG/M metagenome (GOLD analysis project Ga0102959, IMG submission 84520) | Salt pond soil microbial communities from South San Francisco under conditions of wetland restoration - Salt Pond MetaG SF2_B_D2_MG ...
AACTGATTTTATCATTAATGAAACAGTCCCTGTCTCCGGCTAAAAAACATTATTCTTTCTTCAGAGGGCTTTGCAAAACATCCTGCTTTGTTTGAAGGTAGTTGCACCACCGACGTTTTTAATCATAAAACCGGAATTCAACTCCCTTATAACGGTGGATTTATGGGTTTTGCAAAGCCTTCTCTTTAAAAAGACAAATCAGCCATTTTCGGCAGGAAGGGTAAACCAGAAACGGCTTCCTTCTCCAACCTCACTTTCTACCTCAATATCAGTTTCATGAGCATTAAGGATACTTTTGACGACCGCTAATCCTAAACCCGTTCCGCCCTTATCACGAGACCTGGCTTTATCAGTGCGATAAAAACGGTCGAATAGACGGTTGAGATGTTCTTGGGATATGCCGATACCACTATCTTCTACAACTACCCGAACTGATCCATTATCGGTGGTATATCGCAGACTAACATGTCCCTCGTTTGTATATTTTAGGGCATTAGAAATAAGATTATCTAAAACCTGCTCAATTTTACCGGGATCACCAATGGCTTTGCAGGGATGCTTATCAATTTCTAAAGAAATCTCCTTCTCATCAGCACGGTCGCCATACCATTCTTCCATATGCTCAGCGATATGCGACAAATCAAATTCTTTCGTTTCGATAAAGTATTCATCAGAATCATAACGTTGCAGGGTAAGCAGATCCTTAAAAAGACGTGATATGCGTTCCGTCTGATTTTTGGCTGACTTGATATACTTTTCTTTCTTATTGGCAGGCAGATTCTCTAGCTCCAACATTTCCAGCGCTCCGGAGATCGTATGCAGCGGATTACGAATTTCGTGAGTGATATCCGCAAAAAACTGGCGCTGTTTATCGGCATACCTTTTTATCTGCTCGGTATCGGCCCGCAAGCGAGAAGCCATTCGATTAAGCGATTCGGCCAAGGTACCGAATTCGTCTTTGCGCTCAATATTAATCTCCCGATCGACATCTCCTTCTGCAATAGCTTGGGCAGCATTTTTTATCTGGGTGATGGGCTTCGTTAAATAGCGTGCAATCCAGATGCTTACGATCACGATCAGTCCCATCGAAATAAATAATCCGTAATAGATAATCCAGCGAATGGTCTTGATAGGAGCATAAATTTTATCCTTCAACTGCCGGGATAATAGGTAATGGGCCGGGTTAGACGACTCATTCAACTCAATATAACCGGTTAGGGCTTTCGAATCCGGTTCATTCGGCAGCAGGGGCAGGCTACCCCTGGCATGAAGACTTTTTATAATACCGTTAGGCAGTTTATGAGGCGGTTCAAAGGTAGTATCACTATCCAAATAAGAAGTCAACAGCGTGCCCGTAGAATCGTATAATGCCAGTTGATAGTCTGAGGTTTTACCAGCCTGCTTAAAATGCTTGCTAAAATCCTCGTTGTCCGCCAGATTCGCGATAGTCACTTTCAACCACTGGGTATCCTGCTCCATTTCAATGCGTCCCTGCTCAAGCAGATAATCTCTTATAAATAGAATAGAGTAGCTACTAATAGCCATAATCCCAAAAATAAGCAGGATGATGAATGTCCAAGCCAATTTTGAACGAATACTCATAGAATCGCAAATTGCCGATTAGGATTGTTGTCCCTTTTCAATACAGACTAAATAACTATTTACTATATCCTAAAGTAATGAATTGATCTCCGATTACACCTTTACAATTTCTCGATTCAAACCATACCCAATACCACGATAAGTTTTAATAATCTCACCGGCCTCCCCCATTTTCAGGCGCAAATTTTTTACATGAACATCTACCGTTCGATCGAACACAAAATGATCTTCTTCGGTAATATGCTCCAGGATTTCCTGCCGCGTATAAACCCGTTTCGGATTTTTATAAAAGAGCTCAATTAAGGTGTATTCCGTCGAAGTCAATTCAATTTTTTCCTCCTTAACATATAACTCTTTTGCATCCGTATCGAGATAGGTATCTCCATATTGCAGCCAGTTGGCTTTCTGCGGATTTTGCCGGCGCAGCAGCGATTCTACATGCGCTTTCACCAGGTTGAGACTGGCAGGTTTGGGAATATAATCATCTGCTCCAAGCTCAAGTCCTTCAATTTCATCCTGTTCTTCATCTTTTGCCGTCAGAAAGATAACCGGAATATCATGCAGTACCGGATGTTTACGAATCTGTCGGCAAATTTCCTTACCATCCACATTGGGAACCATTATATCAAGAATAGCCAAGTGGATATCGCCGGCATGTTCTTCGATCAGCTCCAGGGCACGATTTCCCTCGTGAGCTACTAAAACCTCATAATCATTCATCTCCAAAAAGTTGGCCAGCATCTCTGCCGGTTCCTCCTCATCTTCAACTAATAGTATCGTGTGCTTAGGCTTCAAAACAATAGTTTTTGGTTAACGGATGAAATCAAAATGGCTTTAGCCGTAAAATCGTTTATTTTAATAAAATAGCAAACTTTGACAAAGATCTGAACAAATCCAATTCTCTCAAAATCCCTTCTTGTCAAGCTTACGTTGTTTCAGCATTTTAAAATGCAATTTGAAACTTATATAAGATAGTTGATACAAATGTCATTTCAGAATAAAGTTGTGTGGATTACGGGTGCATCTTCCGGGATCGGCGAAGCATTAACTTATGCTTTTCATCAGCATGGAGCCCGACTCATCTTATCATCGCGGCGACAGGAAGCACTTGAAAAAGTCAAAGACAACTGCCGGGGCGATACCTCACATATCCACATTCACCCCCTAGATCTTGCCAAAACGGAATCGTTGAATGAAAAGGCTAAGCAGGCACTCAATATTTACGGACATATCGACTATCTCTTTAATAATGCGGGCATTAGTCAACGCTCACTCGCCCTGGAAACGCAAAATGAGGTCCTGCGCAAAGTGATGGAAATCAACTTTTTTGGTACGGTGATACTGACCAAAACCGTTTTGTCTTCCATGATCGAACGTCAATCCGGGCACATCGTGGTAACCAGCAGTGTGATGGGCAAATTCGGCACTCGTCTGCGATCGAGCTATGCCTCCTCCAAACATGCCCTGCATGGTTATTTTGATTGCCTGCGCCAAGAAGTTGTCAACGATAATATTAACGTCTCTCTGGTTTGTCCCGGTTATATTAAGACAAACGTAACCAAGAATATGCTAGAAGGCGACGGCAGCAAACATAATCAAATGGGGCATGGACAAGAGCACGGGATGGATCCGACTGTTTTCGCCCGAAAGTTGCTGCCTAAAATCGAAAAAAAGAAAGAAGAAATTTATATCGGGGGCACAGAGATTTTAGGAATCTATCTCAAACGGTTTGTGCCTACACTCTTTCATAAAATTTTACGCAAGGTTGAAGTAACGTGAAATTTTGTAATAAGTCATGAGTAATGAGTTTTGATATTCTCCTTTTTAACTGATCCCTTATTACCCCAATCTCTTGCGTTTATTTAAATAAGCCAGCAACGCTAAGTCAAAGTCGCTTTGCGTATCCAGCTGCTCAAAATCTATCTGGAATTCGCTACACGCCATTTTAAAACGGTGGGTTATCTCTTCAACTTTCTTCTGATAATCCTCACGAACCTGGGCTGGCATAACTTCCATCTGTGAACCCGTCTCCATATCCTGCATCACAATGCGGCGATCCGGGAAATCAAGCTCTCTTTCGCTTTGCTCTTCCAGAATGTTAAACAAAAGCACCTCATGTTTCCGGTGACGCAAGTGCTTTAGCGATGAGATCAACTGATCATGTTGATCTACATTTTCAAAAAGATCGGTAAGTACTACTACCAGACTTCGATGATTTAATCTCTCAGCTACCTCATGGATAACTTTAGCAGTAGCGGTCTTGCGTTGTTCTTCTGCATCTTCTTTTTCCCGATCAAGTAGCTGCTCGAACTCGGTAAATAACATCCGCAGGTGAGAATAGGATGACTTGGCAGGAATAAATCGTTCTATCTCCTCACTAAAAGTCACCAATCCACAAGCATCACGCTGGCGGTGCATCAGATACATCAGGGCTGCTCCAAAATGGATGCCATACCGCAATTTTGTCCACTCCCCGAAATACTTGTAATACATAGAACTGCTGGTATCCAACAGCACATAACAGCGAAGATTGGTCTCTTCTTCGTATTGCTTCACATAAAAACGCTCGGTCTTGGCATATACTTTCCAGTCGATATGCTTGAAATCATCCCCGGGATTATAGGGCCTGTGCTCGGCAAATTCTACGCTAAAGCCGTGATGAGGACTCTTATGCAGTCCCGATATAAAGCCCTCAACAATTTTTCGGGCACGAAGTTCGAGTGGTGCCAGCTGGGACAGTAATTCCGGCTTTAATAACATAGAAGGTTCATTTTATAATTTTAAACCGGCTAAAAGCCACCGGCTACTTTAGCAAAGTACAAATAGCCGACCTGCTTTGAAAGCATTAATAGAGCTCCGATACCTGCATCCGGAAGGATAGGATGGCACTCTTTTTTATTTCGATGGTTCTTAGAGAGAGTTCATAACTTTGAGAACACCTCCCGTCCCGCACGAAAACCACATGTGCGAGACAGCCTCCTCAAGGAGGGATTTAATTCTTTTTTTAATCCCTTAGCTCGAATTCAGGTTAATTAAATATCTCTGTGCCGCGCTCTGTGGTTATAGGTTTTCGGCATTATCCTATAAATATTTGTGCTGAGAGGGAGTTGTACTCCCAAACAACTGGGGTACGCAGAAATATGCCGACATAGAGATTTAACATCTGATTAAAATCAATCAGTTTGACGCCCATATTTTTTCGCCCATGGCTTTTCTCAAATCATATTGACTTAAGAGAATATTGTAGATAGTTGTAACTTTTTCGAACCGGGCTTTCGTAAGAGCAGTCTCGGCAGCCAGCAAATCCGTATTAGTGATTACTCCGTTTTTGTAGCGAATTTTAGCGAGGCGAAGCTGTTCTTTGGCCTGCTTAATCTGCAAATCTGTCGTTTTCAACTTCTGCTTTCCGGTCCTGACGTCCGTTTTTGCCTGTTCAACCTGCTCTTGAATATTTCGCTGCAATTTACGCGATTGTGCATTAAGAGAGTTAATGTTTGATTGCACTTCCTGCTTCTGATAGCGGGTTATGTGACCATTAAATATGGGTACTTTCAGCTGAAACCCAATACTATAGTTACCTATAATCTCATTGATATCTGGCTGATATCCATTTTTAAACCCGGCCGTAACACCTGCCGAAAGCATTGGCATATCGGTCAGTGATTGTAATTTATATGCCTGCTGTAACGATTTCTTCTGTTGTTGCAATACCTGGTAATCAGGGCGTTCGGTATAGACTTTTGTTAAATCGGAAATTGGCTCTTCGTTTTTCAACTTAAGCGCTCCTTTTACATTAACAGCCTTATCTGTATCCCAGCCGAATAGTTTACGTAAGGTGCTTTTCAACTTTTCTTTGCGATCTTCCAGATCCAGCTTCCTGTTCTTCTCTTCTCCAATCCGAACTTTAATAGAAAGCACATCATAATCGGTAGCCGAGCCATTTTTTAGTTTTTTCTGAGCAATTTTTAAATCCTCATTTAACGTCTTGAGCTGCTCCCCTACAACATCCATCCTTCTATCCAGGTAAAGAATAGAATAGAAAGTCTGTGCCGTATAATAGCTGATCGTCCATTTTACAACCTCACGTCGCTGCTCTACCGTTAGCATTTTTGAGCGAGCCAAAGCTATATTCTGCTTCGTTTTGCCAAAATCATAAATCAACTGTTGGGCAGCTACGTGGGCATCGTAATTATTATTTGGCATTACTTTCAAGCTGTTCCCATTAAAATCGAAAGAGGATACGGGATTTATGTAGTTATAGTTACCTTCCGCATTTACGTGGGGATAATAATTGGTTTTTGCCTGATCCACTTTTTTCTCGGCTACATTTATTTCCGCTTCTACCTGATCTAGCGAGGGCTGATTTGTCAGGGCGGCTCGAATGGCATCCTGTAGATTTAATGAATCGGGATTAGCCTGTTGTGCCTGTGCCGATAAATTAAGCAACAATATTGCAGAAATTGCTAATATAAAATATGTGATACGCTTCATTTTCTGTTTCCTGTTTGTCGTTATTTATAAATTCTGTCAATGATAAATATTCGCATTAATGAATTGGGGCTGAAAGTTCACTTCTTTTATTCTTATTAGTCAAAAAGAGCAGGGGAATACACAAAAGAAAGAATACCCCTACGATGTAAAAGACATCAGTATATGACATCAGGTACATCTGCCTCATAACAGTCAGGTCTATGGCCTTATAAGCCTGAGCCTTTGCTTCCATGGCACTGGAGCCCGAGGCGGTAAAAAAGTTTGTAAACTGCTGTATATGATGGCGTGCCGTTGCATTGTATTTCGAAATATGCTCTGCCAGAACGGATCGATGATAAGCATTTCGGCGATCGATAAAGGTTGCAATCAAGGCCACTCCAAATGAGCCACCAAGCTGCCGAATCATGTTGGTCAAGCCGGCACCCTGGGCAATATCTTTGCCTTTCAAGCCCGACAGCGCAATGGTGGTCAATGGGACAAAAAGACAGCCGAGGCCGATTCCACGCAGTATGAGTGGCCAGAAAAAGTCGTGCATGCCCGAAGAAAGAGTTTCATGAGACAGCATCACAGAAAAAATGAAAAAGATGATCATTCCTGCAATTGCGATATACTGCGGCTGAACGCCCCGTTTCAAACTAACACCAATGATAGGCATCATAAACATTGTAGCGATACCACCGGGCAGTAAAATCAAACCTGTATCCAAAGCAGAAAGCCCAAGAAGATTTTGAGTGAATATCGGAAAAACGAAGACCGAGCCATACAATCCAAATCCGAGGATAAACACAAAGAAAGAACCCAGTGCCAGATTCCGGTTCTTCAATACCTTCAGATCAACAATCGGGAGCTCTGCGGTGAGTTCTCGCCACACAAATCCGACAAGTCCCAAAATTGCCCCTATGGTTAGGACAATGATATAATTTGTTGCAAACCAGTCTTCTGATTCTCCCCGCTCCAGCACTACCTGCAAGGCACCTACGCCGGCAATAAGCAAGCCAATGCCCCACCAATCGATTTTCTTAGTTTTATGCTCATAACCGGGATTATCGATGTAAATCATGGTAAGGAAAAAGGCCAGCAAACCAACGGGTACATTTACATAAAAAACCCATGGCCACGAAAAATGATCGGTCAGCCATCCACCTAAAGTTGGACCAATGGTAGGACCGACGACGGCTCCCAAACCAAACAGGGCATTTGCTAATCCCAATTCTTCGGGCGGATAGGTTTCTACCAAAATAGATTGAGACGTTGCCAGCAAGGCGCCACCGCCAATTCCCTGTACAGCCCGGAATATCACCAATTCCCAGATGCCCGTAGCCTGTCCGCATAGCGCTGAAGCGGCCACAAAGATCAGGATAGATCCGGCGAAATAATGCTTTCTGCCAAACCGCGCCGAAAACCACCCGGTCATGGGGACAACAATCACGTTGGCAACCACATAGCCGGTTACCACCCAACTAACTTGACTTAGGGTAGCGCCCAGGTTTCCCATAATATCCGGCAGAGCTACATTGACGATAGTCGTATCAATCAGCTCCAATAAAGAAGCGGTAATCACTGTGAAAGTGATAATAAATTTCCTAAAACCTCTTTCCGCCATTTATTTAAATACTGAAATTTTGTCTATTGTTTATTTTACCACCATTTAAATGTCTCTGCCTTGTAAGTAAACACCAGAAGCGGAATACAAAACAAGAAAAAGACGCCAACGGCCAGAAAAATATCGTTATAGCTCATCATTGCCACCTGTCGCATAAGGTTTCCCTCCATAGCTTTATAGGCCTGCTGATGTGCAGTGGCCAGGGACGATCCGGATGAGTGGAATCCATGAATCAAAGCGTTTAGATGGCTTCTCACTGCATCATCGAAGCGGCTAATATAATTAACCAACCGCGTTCGGTGCAGCGCATCACGCCAATCGAGGAAAGTAGATACGGAAGCGATGCCGAACGAGCCGCCCAGTTTTTTAGTCAGGCTGATAAAACCGGTCGCCTCACCCAGATTATGACCTTCCAAACCCATTAGTGCAATCGTATTAATAGGCACCGATAGACATCCCAGACCAATACCGCGGAGGATTAGTGGAAAAATAAAATCCCCTCCGCCTGAGCCAAGATTTTGCGATGACATCTGCCAGCTGAATATGAAAAACAGAACAAATCCAGCGGCCGCTGTAAGTCGCGCTGAAACGCCTTTATCCAACAAAGTTCCTACAACGGGCATCATCAAACCGGCCGTTAAAGCACTGGGTAAGAGAATGAGCCCCGTCTGGAATGCGGAATACCCCAACAGATTCTGCAAGAACAATGGAAACACAAAAACCGAGGCATATAATCCCAATCCCATAATAAAACCGAAGATAGAGCCTATTGCCACATTGCCTACTTTAAGAACCCTCAGATCAACCACCGGATCCTCGGCAGTAAGTTCACGCCAAACAAACAGGATGACCCCGATGGCTGAAATAACAGCCATCCAAGTGATAAAATCTGATGCAAACCAGTTATCTCGTTCTCCCTGCTGAAGCACAATCTGGAGTGAACCAAATCCAAGAATCAAAAACACAATACCCCACCAATCGACGGAGGTTATTTTTGATATTTTTGCTTTCACATCTTCTACATTTATGAAAGCCAGTATAAAAGAGATGATACCAACAGGAATATTTATATAGAAGATCCAACGCCAGGAATAACTGGTGGTGAGCCACCCGCCGAGCGTGGGTCCTACGGTCGGCCCGATGACCACTCCCATCCCAAAAAGCGCATTCGCCATAGCGAGTTTATTGGAAGGAAAGTTTTCAATCAGTATTACCCGCGAAGTTGGCAGCAAGCCGCCCCCGGCAATACCCTGGACAAACCGGAAAAAAACAAGCTCCCAGATGTTGGTCGCCTGCCCGCAAAAGGCCGAGGCAAGTACAAAAGTAAAAATGGAAAACAAGTAGTACTTTTTTCGTCCAAAAAACTCAGCCAGCCAGCCCGTCAACGGGACGATGATGATGGTACCAAAGACGTAAGCCGTGACAATCCATTCGGCCTGCGTAAGTGTGGCACCTACATTCCCCATAATATCTGGCAGTGCCACATTAACAATGGAGGTATCGATAAGCTGCATCATAGAAGCCAATATCACGGTAACCGAGATAATGAACCGTCTATAAGTCGATGTTGACATTATTGCCTGATTTCTCTGTTTTTACGAATCCTGTATATCACTGTCGCGAAGCCGTTTGTTTGGCTTCCTCAGACTTTTGAGTAAGATCGATTGAAGCCGTCACATTCAAGCCCAGGCGAAGCGGGTATTTGGGATTGGGCTTTTCGGTAAATACGATCTTCACCGGCACCCGCTGAACCACCTTCACAAAGTTGCCTGTTGCATTTTCGGGTGGCAGCAAAGCATATTTTGCCCCGGTTGCCCCTGCAATCGATTCTACTTTGCCACGAAACGTTTTATTGGGATAAGCATCGATACTAACATTTACTTTCTGGCCAATCCGTATATCATTGAGCTCCGTTTCTTTATAGTTTGCTACGACCCAAACCTGGTGTACATCCGTAACAGCCATGAGAGGTTGCCCCGGCTGAATAAGCTGTCCAAGCTCGACGTCCTTCTTGGAAACAAGTCCTGCATGAGGAGCCGTAATTTTGGTATATGACAATTGAAGCTTGGCATATTTCAGATCGTCTTTTTTAGCTTTGATCTGGGACTGCACCTCCGACAGCCTGCGCTTGGCTACCGACACCTTAGCGCGGGCCGATTCGCGTTCAGCCTCTACATCATCCAACTTCGATTTCGTTGCGGCACCGCCCTCATACAAATCCTTTACACGGTTGTAATCGATATTGGCTTTATGCAAGGACACATTTGCCGATTCCAGGTTGGCCTGCGCTACGTTCAGCGAAGCTTTAGCATTCTGTAAAGCCGCCTTTGCCATGTTAACTTTTAAAGCATATTCCGTAGAATCGATTGTGACCAACAACTGTCCCTTTTTTACCTGCTCGTTGTCATCAACATAAACGTGATCAACATATCCCGAAACCCGCGATAAAACCGGACTAATATTTCCGTCGGTCTGCGCATCTTCGGTTTCAACATGCGTCTGGTAAAACATGATCTCGGTATATCCATAATAACCGCCGACGATTAGTACTAAAAGCAAGACGCCAAAACCAATAATTTTACGCCTGCTTCGGTTCTTGGGCTTCGACTGCTTTTGGGAAGTATGATTTTCAGAGTTCGAATTCTCTGAAGTTGAAATATTCTGTTCTTGTTCCATTACTGCTTAATTATTTAATCCTTTATTGTTTTTTTAATCCGTTATAAATTAAATCAATGATATGTCGTTTTCGCTCTTCGATAATTTCGCTTTTATGTTCTGCCGCGTCGGGGTTTGAAAGAGAAAGCACCGGGAAAGCAATAAATAAATATGTACAAGTACCCATTATGCTCATAAATGTTTGACGAGCATCAAGATCACGAATTTCGCCCCGTTCAACCGCCTGTCCCATCTTTTCCTTAAAGAGCGACATAGGCCCAGTTCCCGTCTGCTCCTTGATGCGCTCAAACCGCAGTTTTTTCGATTCCATGTCCATTTCTTTGAGCATCAGAATAGGGTACGGGCCAAACTCTTTTAAAAACTCCGTAAACTCATCCACAAAGCGAATAAGCGTCTCCTCAAAAGTAGGAGCATCGGTAATCGCGTGGTGAATAGTGGTAAAGAAGCGGCTGAATAGAAAATCAAAAACCTCTTCATACAGCCGCTCCTTATTCCTGAAATAATAATGAATCAGTGCTTTATTGCAGCCTACGTTTTCGGCAATAGCCTGCATTCGGGCACCTTTTTTGCCATTCTCAGCAAACTCATCAATGGCAGCCCTAAAAATCTGCTCCTCTGTCTCAGAATATTTTTGTTGTTGCTGCATTTTGATTAACTTTTAATTTTAACTAAAAAGTTAAAAGATAAGGTTAATACATTTTTTTATCAAAAATTTTCGGGGATTTTTTTATACTTTCTACCCAACGACTTGAATGCTGTACCAACTATAAATTAGCCTCTGGTGTTGGCCTGACTCAATAAAATTTGCTTTTACTAGTTATCAACACACTTATAAGAAAATAACATGGAATATGACTCTCTTTTTTAGCTCAAAGTAAATTACTGTATATTAACCGATGCCTTATCTTATTATTGAATATTAAAACGCACTAATTAGCGCCATGGCAAAAATTATTACACAAGCCAGTGAAATTGACTTTACTATCGACGATACCCCATCTATGCCGTTACCTCCTGAAGTATTGATGGTTCGACCCCTCCACTATGCGGTAGATTATGTAATTAATCCGCATATGGCTGACCAGGTAGGCAAGGTGGATAAACTTCAAGCCAACAATGAATGGGAATCCATTCGATCTCTTTTTGATCAAATTGGGATTAAAGTTCATGTGATCGAAGATCAGGAAGGGCTGCCTGATATGGTCTTCTGCGCTAATCAAAGCCTGCCTTTTATTGATGAAAATGGGAAACGCCATGTATTTATGAGCATTATGCATGCCGATCAGCGCAAGGATGAGGTGCCCTATATTGAGCAATGGTATCGCCAGCATGGATACGAGATGCATTATTTTGACGAGGATAAAATCAATGATTTTGAAGGATGCGGCGATGCAATATGGCATACCGGTAATCGCCTGCTTTGGGGCGGATATGGCTATCGCTCATCAATAGAAGCCTACCATACGATATCCGAAACTTTTGATATGCCGGTTATTGCCCTGGAATTGGTTGATGAGACATTCTACCATCTCGATACCTGTTTCTGTGTGCTGGATGAGAATACTGCCCTTATTTACCCTGAAGCATTCACTGAAAAGGGACTGGAAATTATAAATCAGATATTCGACAAAGTTATTCATGCCTCGAAGTATGAAGCAGAAGAACTGTTTGCCTGCAATGCCTCCTGCCCCGACGGACGAAATGTGATCATTCAACAAGGATGTACCGATGTTAATAAGAATTTAAGGGATGCCGGTTTCTCGGTTCATGAAGCAAGTACTTATGAGTATTTGAAGAGCGGTGGTAGCGTTTTCTGCATGAAGCAATTGCTTTGGTGATTTATTGAGTAGAGAGTCTTGAGTCTTGAGTAGGTGTTGAGTCATCTATGAGTTAATTAACTCACCTATTCACCGAAACTGTTTATCTGCTTCAGCTTGAAATAGCCAACTGTCCTCCGGCATTAGAATCACGGGAGACGGACCAGTGGACTGTGGGGATGATTTCGTACCAATCCGTACTCGTCTGACGGCTGGGTTTATCGTTTGCCGAATGAAACAAATAAGCACCGCAACGGACCATTGAAATTATTCAGTCCGCAACGCAGAACCGATTCAGGATTTGCAGGGGATGGTTTTTTGGATTCGTTTTTGTCTCCATAAAAAGGAATAGAATAAGGGTACTTTTAAATTTTATAGCTTCAAAACTGCCCCTCACTTGATCAATAAAATATGACTCACGTCTAATACTTTAGTCATCTTGAAAAACTTAAAACCCGAAACAAATTCTGCTACCTTCCGATGCGCCTACTGTGGTGAAACCAACCACATCTTTGTCGATCCCTCACAAGGCACGACCCAAAAACATATTGAGGACTGCCAGGTGTGCTGCCGACCCAATGAACTGCATATTTCCTATGATGAATGGAATAAGGAATTCATAATCCAAAGCCGGCAAACCAATCGTTAAGTAACAGTTTTAATATTCCCTCAAAACATTTCTTTCTATAAGCCGCTATTTTAAATAGAACTTATCCTAAAAATCCTTTTGAAAAAGCAAATTGGAATTAGTATTTTATCACAGTTTTGCATTGGAATAGCTTCTAGTCTGCATTAATATTAATGGTCGATTAACAATATAAACTTGGTATTCCAGGAAACGCCCATTACAATTGCCGGCCAATTTAAGTGCCACAAAAAATTTGAGAGAATAACCGAATTCCATCGGTTGTTCATTCCATTCCTTTTTTCAGAATCCGACGCGTTTTTCGTTGTCGGATTTTTTTTATATCTGAATGTTAACCTTTCAACAATATCTAATCTCATCTATGTCACTGTATCCTCGAGATAAAGCTATAATTGCTCTGTCTGATGGCACCATCGAACACGGTTTCGCTATCGGTAAAAAAGGTACCACCGGCGGCGAACTTTGCTTCAATACAAGCATGGTTGGCTATCAGGAAATATTTACCGACCCGAGTTATTACGGGCAACTCATGATGATGACTTATCCTCACATTGGTAACTACGGGACTATGAGTCGCGATGACGAAGCCCGCAGGGTGATGATTGCCGGGCTCATCGTCCGGTCTTTCTCATGGGACCATAGTAATCCCCAAGCCGATAGGAACCTGCAAACTTATTTGGAGGATAATGAAATTATAGGGATTACCGGTGTTGATACGCGCAAACTGGTGCGCCATATCCGAACCAAAGGCGTTATGAATGCGGTTATATCTTCAACTGAGCTAGACGAAGAAGCGCTTGTCGAAAAAGCTAAAAATTGGGACGATATGGAAGGCTTGGAGCTGGCCAGCAAAATAAGCCGGGCAGAACCTCAAACCGTTCACAGCGACGGTCCCTATAAAGTAGCTGCCTTTGACTATGGGATTAAACAAAGTATTATCGAAAATCTTGCTAAACGCGGATGTACGCTCCGAATCTTCCCGGCTAAAGGTAACTTCAAAGAAGAACTGGACAAATGGAAACCTGACGGATTTTTCTTCAGCAACGGCCCGGGCGATCCTAATGCAACAAGCGAGTATGCCCTGGAAGCGGTAAACTACGCCAAGGAGACAGGTAAGCCCATTTTCGGCATCTGCCTCGGCCATCAGCTCATGGCACTCTCCGAGGGCATTCCTACCAAAAAGATGTTCGTAGGACACCGCGGGGCCAATCATCCGGTTAAAAATAAGGAGACGGGACTGGTCGAAATTACCACTCAAAACCACGGGTTCGCAGTAGATGAAAAACAACTGAATGAATCCAAAGTGGAAATCACTCACATCAACCTGAATGATAATACGATCGAGGGATTACGATTCAAGAATTTTCCTGGCATGTCGGTGCAATATCATCCCGAAGCATCGCCCGGCCCGCATGATTCGCGCTACCTGTTTGACCAGTTCATCGATATGATCAAAGAAGGAAAAGAGGAACTCGTTTAACATATTTGTACGGGTGTATTGCAATACGCCCCATCAAATAAACAAAATTATCATTAACGAATAGACCAACAAAACAGAATGCCACGACGCGACGATATCAAAAAAATTCTTATCATCGGATCCGGTCCTATAGTAATCGGACAGGCTTGCGAATTTGATTATTCGGGATCCCAGGCCTGCCGATCTCTTAAGGACGAAGGCTACGAGGTTGTACTCATCAACTCGAATCCCGCCACGATTATGACCGACCCGATGATGGCGGATGAAATCTACCTCAAACCGCTGACTATCGAATCGATCAAAGAGATTGTGGAAAAAGAAAATCCCGATGCTGTACTGCCCACCATGGGGGGCCAAACGGGACTGAATCTAGTTCGAGATCTCCAACACGAAAACTACTGGATTGACCACAATATCAATATTATCGGGGTCGATATTGATGCCGTCGATATTACGGAAGACCGCCAGCAGTTCCGCGACCTGATGGACGAAATCGGAATTCCACAGTGCCGGAGCCGTGCCGCCGAATCGGTCCTGGAAGCCAAAGAAATTACCGAAGAACTCGGCGGACTTCCCATCGTCATTCGTCCCTCCTTTACCATGGGTGGAGCCGGCGGCGGGATCGTCTGGTCCCAGGATGAATTTGAACGCAAGGTACTGCGCGGACTTGAAATGAGCCCGGTGCACCGCGTGCTGATTGAGGAATCTATCTTCGGGTGGAAAGAGTACGAACTCGAGCTGCTGCGGGACCCCAATGATAATGTGGTTATTATCTGTACGGTCGAAAATATCGATCCGATGGGCGTGCACACCGGCGACTCGGTAACAGTAGCACCTTCACAGACACTAACCGACAAGCAATTTCAGATGCTGCGTGATGCTGCCATCAAGATGATGCGATCAATCGGAACCTTTGCCGGCGGATGTAATGTGCAGTTTGCTGTAGAACCCGGAAGCGACCGATTCGTGGCTATTGAGATCAACCCGCGCGTGAGTCGCTCCTCGGCCCTGGCCTCTAAGGCCACCGGCTACCCGATCGCCAAAATTGCGACCAAGCTGGCGGTGGGATACAACCTTGACGAGCTGCCCAATCCAATTACCGGTAACACATCCGCATGCTTCGAACCTTCCATTGACTATGTGATTGTGAAAGCGCCCCGCTTTAATTTCGAGAAATTCCCCAATGTGGATGAAGAACTAACCACCCAGATGAAGGCGGTTGGCGAAGTGATGTCAATCGGACGCAATTTTCCCGAAGCCCTGAACAAAGCTTGGCAATCCCTCGAAATCGGGCGGGCAGGATTAGGCGCCGACGGCTATGAAGAACTTGACCGCAAGCATGTGCGAGAACGACTTAAGAAGCCCTATTGGGATCGCATGTTGAATATCAGAAATGCCTTTAAGCTGGGCGCTTCGGTCGAAGAAATAGCGGATATCACTAAAGTTGATCCGTGGTTCCTGCAGCAAATACGGTACATGGTTTCACTGGAAAACCGCACAGAGGGACAAACCCTTCAAGACATCCCCAAGGATGACTTTTACGAACTCAAACAGGCTGGTTTTTCGGATGAACAGATTGCCTGGATGTTGAGTCAAAGTGATGGCAAAGTCACCGAAAACGAAGTACGCACACGACGTAAAGAACTGGGATTGAACCCTTCCTTCAAGGTGGTCGATACCTGTGCGGCCGAGTTCCCTGCAGAAACACCCTACTTTTATTCGGCTTACGAAAGAGAAAATGAAAGCGATGTATCCGACAGGAAAAAAGTAATGATCCTTGGAAGCGGGCCCAACCGTATTGGCCAAGGCATCGAATTTGACTACTCGTGTACCCACGCTGTAAAAGCGGCACAGGCTATGGGATACGAGGCCATTATGGTCAACTGTAATCCTGAGACGGTCTCAACCGATTTTGATATCGCCGACAAGCTTTATTTCGAGCCGGTTTTCTGGGAGCGCGTACTGGATATATATGAGCACGAACAGCCCGAAGGCGTTATCTTGCAAGTTGGTGGGCAGACGGCCCTAAAGCTGGGCAAACGTTTTGTGGAAGAAGGGATCAAGATCTTCGGAACGCCCTTTGAGATGATCGACTTTGCCGAAGACCGGGGATCGTTCTCTAAATTCCTGAAGAAATTGGATATCCCCTTCCCACCCTACGGGACCGCCAGTGATGTGGATGGGGCACTCGAAATCGCTGACCGGATCGGTTATCCTGTGCTCATTCGTCCCAGCTATGTGCTCGGCGGACAGGGGATGCGGATCGCCGTAAAAAGAGACGAACTTGTACACTACACCGAGCGCGTGCTGGCGACCCATCCCGAAAACGATTTTCTGATCGACAAGTTCCTGGAGCAAGCGGTAGAAGTTGATGTGGATGCGGTTTATGATGGTGAGCAACTCCATATCGCCGGTATTATGCAGCATATCGAACCGGCTGGGGTTCACTCCGGTGACTCGACAGCCGTAATCCCAACCTATTCACTTAGCGACACGGCAATCAAAAAGATTAAGGAGTACCACGAAAAAATTGCCTCGAATATGGGCATCGTTGGCTTTCTGAATGTGCAATATGCAGTACAAGGCGACAAAGTCTTTGTGCTGGAAGCGAATCCCAGATCAACACGAACGATTCCCTTCCTGGCCAAGGCTACCGGACGTCCCGAAGCGCAGATCGCCGTCAAGGTGATGCTGGGAGCCAAGCTTAAAGATTTCCCTAAAAAAGACTTAACTTCAACCCTCACAAAGTGGGCGGTCAAAGAGCCGGTATTCCCCTTTGATAAATTCCCTGAAGTGAAGAAAGAATTAGGTCCGGAAATGAAATCTACCGGTGAAACCATCTACTTTATGGAGGATTTCAACGATGAACACTTTAAGACTCCTTACGAATTCAAGAGCCTGTATTTGAGTAAATAGGGATCACAGATTGATCAGTGATTAAACCGATTATACTGATTAGATTCCTTTTGTAAGGATTCGGCTCGAATGGGGTCTTTCTATTAGATAGATAATGTAAATCGACACGTAAATAAGTGTAATCAGATACATCTGTAACGCTATGGCAAAGTATTGATAAGCTCAATGCTGTCTTTGAAATTAATAAGACTCATTTTAACCAAGGCTTAAATTGTTTAACGACTTTTAACCTGGAATCGGCCTGCTTATCAACCTTGGTGAAAACAGTCTGAAATTTAAACGATTTATTAATAGTAATTTTAATTCATTTGTTAATCTTGCAACCGGATTAATCAAATTTTTATCAGCAGTAAATGATTAAAGAAGCAAAGAATAAGCTAAATAATGTTTTTGGATATGAAAGTTTTCGTCCCCTGCAGGAAGAAGTCATCTCGCAGGTTTTAGAAAAAGAAGATGCACTGGTCATCATGCCAACGGGCGGGGGAAAGTCGCTCTGCTACCAGATCCCGGCTCTTATTTTTGATGGCCTGACGATCGTTGTCTCTCCCCTAATTTCTTTAATGAAGGACCAGGTAGAGCAACTTCGTCAGTACAATATCCCTGCGATCTATCTCAACAGTTCATTAAGTCCGGAAGAATACCAGGAAAATGTAAACAAGCTAAAGCGCAAAGAAGTAAAGATGCTTTATTTGGCGCCAGAGACGTTGCTTATGGACAGCACCCGGGATTTGCTGCAGGATCAGAATGTTGAGCTGTTCACCATCGATGAAGCTCATTGTATCTCGGAGTGGGTACACGACTTTCGTCCCGAATATCGCCAGCGGACCGCGGTGCGCAAAGACTTCCCGGAGGCTACTTGCCTGGCTCTCACTGCCACCGCCACTCCACGCGTTCGGGAGGATATCAAATCCATATTAGAGATGGATGATTCGGAAACCTTTCTGGCAAGTTTTGATCGAAAGAACCTCTTTCTGAAAGTGGCCGACAAAGACGATCCGCTTGAACAAACGCTGGATTTTCTTTACACCCGTAAAAAACAATCCGGCATTATCTACTGCTTTTCCCGCAAGCAAGTAGAGGAATTATATGTGGAATTAAAAAAAGAAGGCCACTCGGTAAAGCCTTATCACGCGGGACTTTCCAAAAATATCCGGTCGCGTAACCAGGAAGCTTTTATTCGCGATGATGTTTCTATCATTGTGGCTACCATTGCCTTCGGGATGGGGATCGATAAACCCAATGTGCGATTTGTCGTGCATTACGATATGCCCAAAAATATTGAATCCTATTACCAGCAAATTGGTCGCGCCGGACGTGACGGCTTGCGCTCGGACTGCTTATTGCTCTACAGCCGGTCCGACAAACAAAAAATTCAGTATTTCATCAATCAGAAAGAAGGCAAAGAAAAAGAGGTGGCCGAAGAGCATCTCAACGACTTGATTGATTACCTGGAAACCGAGGAATGCCGTCGCATTCCATTGATGGAATATTTTGGTGAGACCTATCCCGATGATGAGTGTGGGATGTGCGATAATTGCCTCTCGCAGGATGCTGAAGTCGAAGATCTGACAGTTCAGGCCCAGAAATTTCTGTCGTGTGTGATACGAACCGATCAAAAATTCGGGGCCTATTATATTGCGGATGTCTTGCGGGGTTCCAAATCCAAGAAAGTACTCAACAACGAGCATGACCAGCTCTCCACTTACGGTATCGGGGATGAATGGTCAAAAGAACAATGGATCCTGCTCGGCCGCCTGCTCGTAAGGCAGGGATACCTGAGCAGAGATCAGAATTATGGATCATTAAAACTGGAAGAGCAGGCAAAAGCCGTTTTAGACGGACACGAGAATGTCTTTGGAGTCCTCGATCGGTCTGACACAGTAATCAGCGACGAGGCGATAGAACGGACTACTTCAGACGTAGAGAACGACTATAATAAGGATCTCTTTGAATTGTTGCGTTCCAAGCGTAAAGAATTAGCCGACGAGCAGGATGTGCCGCCTTACACCATCTTTCCCGATACCACGCTTATGGAAATGTCGTACTACTTTCCGCAGTCAGAAGAAAACCTGCTTCCCATTTATGGAGTAGGATCTGTGAAGCAAAAAAAATACGGCTCCGATTTCCTCAAAATTATTAAAGAATTTTGTGAGGAAAAGGATCTCGAAGAACACCGTAAACTGCTGCGAAAGAAAAGGAAGAAACAATCATCCGGAAAGAAATTTAAACGAGTAGGTCAGGCTTTTAATAAGGGACAATCGATCGAGCACCTGTGTGAAGAATATGGAGTAAAGCAAGTCACGATTCTCAAACATCTGAAAACTTTTCTGGATGAGGGCTATGATTTAAGAGCCGACGGACTGATAGAAGCCTCCTCCCTGTCTGTAAGAAAACGAGATGAAGTACTGGAGGCGATGGAAGAGGTCGGGCACCATGTTTTGCGTCCCGTCTATGATAAGCTCAATAAAACAGTGGGATATAATGAGCTGCGAGTAATGCAGTTGTATTATATGGCCCGGGATTAAATACTTTCTACCTCCAATGGTGCAAGCCTATGCTTGTGCCATTTTTTGTTGTAAGAGGGTTGTACCCTCGACAAAAAAGTTAGTTCGGGCGTTCAACTCCCTCACAACTAATTAGTCCATCCCAACTAATTAGATAGAGAGCTTTGTATCTAAAGAAATTTTATGGCAGCCAATAAAATAGCGCTGTTTATCCCGGTTTATTCACCTAGAAATTTGATTGTGCACAAGGCGAAGAATAAATGGCAGCGGAAAGGTACCCTGTGTACCTTGAGTAGGTCATGTTTCCTACAACGAAGTGAATAACCAAATTTCGCAGCTGCTGGCTACGATTCTCAAATTTGAGTCATATTCAATTTTCGGTATATAAAATAATTTCAATTACTTAACCTTTGTTTTATACTATTTTGTGAATATTCCGGGTTATATCACATCTGAGAGGATCTTTTCTTATCATTAAATGTTAAAGAAGAAAACGAATTCTGATACTATTTATATTTCTATTCTATGAGTTCAAAAAATATCGTAGTGGCATTTGGTGGGGTTTCCCCGGAACACGAAGTTTCGGTTCTTACCGCAATGCAGGTTATTGCTTCTCTTAAGGATATCGAATTCGAAATTACTCCTCTTTATGTGGCCAAATCGGGTCGCTGGCTAACAGGTAAGCCGCTCCTTGAACTTGAGAATTACCAGGATCTGGATTCTCTGCAACAACAAGCTACCCGCTGTACTTTTTCACATGATGATTTGGGGAAACCCGTACTGCTTGAAACAGAGAAAAAGGGGCTATTCACTTCCCCAAAGAGCTATACTATTCATGCCTTAATTCCGGCTTTTCACGGATCAGAAGGGGAAAATGGCGCCTTTCAGGGCACCTGCGAAATGTACAATATTCCTTATGCCGGAAGTGGAGTATTTGCTTCCAGCCTGGGCATGGACAAAGTAAAAGCCAAAGAACTTTGCCGGGCTCAGGATATACCCGTCGTCGGCGACTTCAACTTTTTTGAACACGAATGGATTAAATATCAACAGACTGTTCTTGATGCTGCAGAAGAACTGGGGTATCCCCTAATTGTAAAACCAGTTAGCCTTGGTAGCAGTATCGGGGTGGCCCGGGCAGATAACAAGAATGATCTTATCGAAGCGGTAGAAACGGCCTTCCGATATGACGATAATCTGATGATCGAAGAAGCCGTCACTCCATTGATGGAAATCAACTGCTCGATTCTGGGTACGCCCGAAGATATGCGAGCCAGCGTGTGCGAACGTCCGCTGGGGCAGGAAGAAACGCTCTCATTTGAGGATAAATACCAATCTGACGGAGGGGGAGAGAAAGGAATGGCTTCGGCCGACCGGGTAATTCCTGCCGATATCTCTGGTGAGCTTACCCAAAAAATTCAATCACTCTCCAAAGAAGTTTTTAAAACGTTTCGTGCCAGCGGACTGGCCCGACTCGATTTTTTGGTCAACAGCGACACTAACGAATATTTTTTTAATGAGATAAATACTATTCCGGGATCTTTTTCTTTTTATTTATGGGAAGAAAACGGAATGAATATGCGCGAATTAATGCTAAAATTAATTGAGATAGCGGTTGATCGCCATCAGAAAAAAATTGGGCGTATTCGATCTTATAACACAAACTTACTGGACGAAAAGGCTGTAAAAGGTCTCAAAGGATTGAAAGGAACAAAAAATCAACCTGAAAGCTGAAATTCTTCAACATCAATATCCACCTCTATGAAATCATTATCTAATAAAGTAAAATTGCTGGGAATTTTCGTCGGGGTTCTTCTTGCGGCAGGATGTAAGGGACCGGAAACCGTCGTGGTAAATCAGAGCCCTACAGCAATAACCCCTGCTGATACTACTCAACAAGTAACTCCGACTAACGAAGCCAGTTTTCGGAAACTTGTTATCGGGGAGTTTGCTCCAATTAAAACTCTGGACCCTTTGTATGCCGATAACGCTGCTAGTATGCGAGCTGTGCAGTTGGTGTATGAGGGACTCGTTCGCTTAAATGACAATGGATCGCCCGTTCCGGGATTGGCCAAAACCTGGGCGGTAAGTAAAGACTCACTGCAATATACCTTCCATTTAAGGCCAAATATTTATTTCCAAGACAACCAGATATTTAACACAGGAACCGGTCGTAAGGTCACAGCGTCGGATGTTAAATATGATTTTGAGCGTATGGCTCAGGCCGGGCTGCCACCCTATGCGGCTCATATGTTCATGGATATTGAAAATTATGAGCCCTATTACCGGGAACAGCACTTCGTTTATAATCCTCAAAATCGCGGGCTTGACGGTGTTTCCGGTATCCAGGTCCCCAACGATTCGACGGTCGTCTTTCAGCTTGTCAACCGCGATCCCAAATTCCTAAAAAAGCTGGCAACCCCTTTTGCCGTCATTTACCCTAGGGAAGCGGTAGGTAATTCGGTTTCTTCTTTTAGCCCGGTGGGAGCAGGTCCGTTTAATTTTGCACAACAGACATCGGATTCGACTCTTATCTTTTCAAAATTTCAGAATTATTATGCCGCTAAGGATATTGATCTAAACCGGATCGATAT
>Ga0102959_1000160_pt1 | contig 22090 bp, 28 predicted proteins | sample SalPonF2_B_D2_MG_FD_84520 | JGI IMG/M metagenome (GOLD analysis project Ga0102959, IMG submission 84520) | Salt pond soil microbial communities from South San Francisco under conditions of wetland restoration - Salt Pond MetaG SF2_B_D2_MG ...
CGCCGCCCCGCGCCGTCCCGCACCGCCCCGCGCCGTCCCGCACCGCGCCGCGCCGCGTGCCTCGTTCCGCCCTGTGCCGTTCAGTCGTGCCGGAACGCCCGCTGCCCCGTGAACACCATCGCCAGGCCCAGGTCGTCGCAGGCCGCGATCACCTTCTCGTCGTTGACGGAGCCGCCGGGCTGGACGACCGCCTCGATGCCCGCCTCGGCGGCGACCTCGACGCCGTCCGGGAACGGGAAGAAGGCGTCCGAGGCCATCACCGCCCCCTCGGCCGACTTGCCCTCGGCGTGCTCGTCGGCCTTGAGCGCCGCCAGGCGCACCGCGTCGACCCGGCTCACCTGTCCCATGCCGACGCCGACCGTCTCGGTGCCGCTGGCGAAGAGGATGGCGTTCGACTTGACGTGCTTTATCACCTGCCAGGCGAACAGCATCGACTCGACCTGCGCGTCGGTCGGCTCGCGCTCGGTGACGACCGTGAGGTCCTCGGCGGTGAGCCGCTGGAGGTCCCGCGCCTGGCGCAGGCGCCCACCCACGATGGGCTTCTCGACGTAGCCCTCGGAGCGGTCGTCGGGGCCGAATGGCCCGACGTCCAGGACCCGGAGGTTCTCCTTCTCGCGGAGGACGGCGAGCGCGTCGTCGTCGTAGCCCGGCGCGACGACGACCTCCTTGAACGAGTCGATTATCTGCTCGGCGGTCGCGGTGTCGCAGGGTCGGTTCAGCGCGACGATGCCCCCGAAGGCGCTCATCGGGTCCGTCGCGAGGGCTCGCTCGTAGGCCTCGGCGAGCGTGTCGGCGGTCGCACAGCCCGCCGGGTTGGTGTGCTTGATGACGGCGGCCGCGGGCTCCTCGAACTCCTTTACGAGGTTCAGCGCGCCGTCGGCGTCGTTGTAGTTGTTGTAGGAGAGCGCCTTCGCGCCCTCGTTCAGCTGGGCGGCGTGGACGACCGAAGCCTCCTCGCAGGTGGCGTCGGCGTAGACGGCGGCGGCCTGGTGGGGGTTCTCGCCGTAGCGCAGGCTGTCGTGGCGGTCGGCAGACGCGAGCCACCGCGTCGGGAACTCCCGGGTCACGTCGTCGTCCACGGTGACCGTGTTCGTCTCCTCGTCGACGGTCACCGCGCCCTCCGCGAACCAGCGGACCGCGCGGGGGTAGGCCCTGAACTCGCCCTCGTAGAGCACGCGGTCTTTGAGCGCGTCGGTGGTGTCGTCGTCGTAGACCGAGATCGGCTCCTGCGTGACGATGGGACCGGCGTCCACCGCGCTCTCGACGACCGAGCCGTCGTCGGCGACGGCGTTGGTCACGACGTGGACCGTACAGCCGGTGACGGCGACGCCGGTGGCGAGCGCGTCGCCCCAGGCGTCCATGCCGGGGAACGACGGGAGCAGCGAGGGGTGGACGTTCAGCGTCGTCGGCATCGCGTCGAGGAACGTCTCCGAGAGGATGCGCATGTAGCCGTCCAGACAGACCAACTCGAACTCGTAGTCCGCGAGTGCGTCGAGGACCCGCCGCTCGTGGTCGCGCCGGTCCTCGTCCGGGTCGCGCTCGACGACCTCGGTCGGGATGCCGCGCTCGGCGGCCGCATCGAGCACCGGGGCGTCCGCGTCGTTCGTCAGGACCACCCCGAGAGTGGCGCCGCCGGGCCGCAGGTCGTCGAGGTGGAGCAGGTTCCGTCCGCGATTGCTCGCCAGGCCAGCGAACTTCATGCCTCCACGACCGGCCGCCGCCCCAAAAGGCGTTGCGGTTGCTGACGCGGAGTTATGCACGAACGTGGGTAAAATTTGGCGTGTTTCCGGGCGGATTCCCGGCCGCTATGCACGACCGTGGCTCTCCCCGACCGACACCCTTTTGCCGACACCGGGGGCAGTCGTTCGTATGACCGAGGACCCTCGCGGTCCGCTGTACGCCGTCTCGCCCCTGGATGGGCGCTATGCGGCCCGGACCGAGCCGCTCGTGGAGTACGCAAGCGAGGCCGCGCTCATGCGCGCCCGCGTGCAGGTCGAAGTCGAGTACCTCGTGGCGCTCGCCGACCTCGACGAGGTACCACTCGCGCTCTCGGACGACGAGCGGCACCGCCTGCGGGCGCTCTACGAGGAGTTCGAGCCGGCCGACGCCCGCCTCGTAAAGCAGATAGAGACCGAGGGCTACGGCGAGTACCCGGCCACGAACCACGACGTCAAGGCCGTCGAGTACTTCGTCCGCGAGCGCGCCGACGTCGACGGCGTCGAGCCGTGGATCCACTTCGGGCTGACCAGCGAGGACGTGAACAACCTGGCCCACCGGCTGCTCGTCCGGCCGGCGGTCCTGAAGGTGCTGGTGCCCGAACTCCGAACCGTCCGAGCCGCGCTCGCCGGGATGGCCCGCGAGTACGCCGACCTCCCGATGCTCGCGCGCACCCACGGCCAGCCGGCGACGCCGACGACGTTCGGCAAGGAGATGGCCGTCTTCGCGACCCGGCTCGGGCGCGCCATCGACCGGATCGAGAACGCCGTCGACGGCCTCCAGGGGAAGCTCGCCGGGGCCTCCGGCACCTACGCGGCACACGTCGTCGCCTACCCGGACGTGGACTGGCGAGCGTTCTCCCGGCGGTTCGTCGAGGGGCTCGGCTTCGAGGCCGTCGAGCCGACGACCCAGGTGAACCCCTGCGACGACCTCGCCTCCGTCTTCGACGCGCTCCGGGGTGCCAACCGCGTCCTGCTCGACTGCGACCGGGACGTCTGGCTCTACGTCAGCCAGCGCTACCTCGGCCAGGAGGCCGCGGCGGGCGAGACCGGCTCCTCGACGATGCCCCACAAGGTCAACCCCATCGACTTCGAGAACAGCGAGGGGAACCTCTCGAAGGCCAACAGCGACCTCGCGTTCCTCGGGGACTACATCACGACCTCCCGGCTCCAGCGCGACCTCTCGGACTCGACGGTCAAGCGGAACGTCGGCGCGGCCCTCGCCTACTGCCTGCTCGGCTACGGCAAGCTCCAGGACGGCCTGGCGAAGGTCGTCCCGAACGAGCAGGTCATGCGGGAGGACCTGGAGGCGACCCCCGAGGTCATCGGCGAGGCCGTCCAGACAATCCTCCGCCGCGAGGGCCACGACGACGCCTACGAGCGCGTGAAGGAGCTGACCCGCGGGAAGCGGGTCACCCTCGAGGACTTCCGGGCGCTCTTCGACGACCTCGCCGTGCCAGCGGACGTACGCGAGGAGTTGCACGCGCTGACGCCGACCGGCTACACCGGCCTGGCGAGTGACCTGGCCGACCTGGAGTGACGGCACGTCGCTTGGCACTCGCGGCGCGACAGCCAACGACCGGCACCGACGACCGGCATCCGCAGTGGCGCAAGCGGAGTAACCGGTAATCAGCCCTTTTCCGTTCCGCGTCGTCACCCTGTCCATGTCCGAGCGCGCGTCCCAGTCCGAACCTACCCCCCGATCCGAACGCACTCCCGGGTCCGAACTCGCACAATCGGTCGGTCGCGCTCCCCGCTCCGGTCGTGCCGTCCTCGGTCGCGCCGCGTTCCTGGTCGCCGCCCTGCTCGCCGCTGGCTACTGGCTCGTCGTGCGGCCCTGGCACCGCCGGTGGGGGGCGACCGACGAGGAGGCCCGGCGGCCGCTCCCCGGCGACGGCCTGCTCCCGACCGCGACCGACCAGGTGACTCACGCCATCACCATCGACGCCCCCGCCTCAGACGTCTGGCCGTGGCTGGTCCAGCTCGGACAGGGCCGCGGCGGCTTCTACAGCTACGACTGGCTGGAGAACCTCGTCGGCGCGGACATCCACAACGCCGACCGCATCCTCCCCGAGCACCAGCGGCTCGCCGTCGGCGACACCGTCCGGCTGGCCCCGACGGACTACCCGCTCCGGACCCCGGACTCGGCGCTGGCCGTCGCCCACGTCGACCCCGAGCGGGCGCTCGTCGCCCGCTCGCCGGCCGAGCCGCCGAACTTCACCTGGGCGTTCGTCCTCGACGAGCAGCCGGACGAAACGACGCGCTTCATCGTCCGGATGCGGAGCGGCCCCCGCGGGGGCCTGCTCGCCACTGTCACGCAGCTGCTCGGCTGGGAGCCCGCACACTTCGTGATGGAACGGCAGATGCTTCGGGGCGTCAAGGCCCGTGCCGAGGCGACGCGGGTGGAGCGGCGAATGGCCGCGACGGGGGAGCCGGGCTGACCGGCGCGACCCACGGATTCGACGGGCGTCCGGTCCGCCCCGGGAGCGCCCCCGCGCCGACGACCTCAGAGCGGCTGGGCGTCGTCGGTCATGGTCGGCTCCGCCGGGCCGCGCCGACGGCGCCGGAGCAGGAGATAGACGGCGGGCGCGGCGAGCATGGCGAACGGGACGGCCAGCACCACCAGCACGACGAGCGCGGTGACCAGGTCCCAGAGAGCCTCCCCCGCGAGGTACGACTCGCTCATGGGACGGGCTACGATTGGGGGGACGGTAACTGTGCCCATCGGTGCGCGGACGCGGGTGGTCGACTGCACTCGGCTACCGGCCTCCCGGGCTTCGTCCGAAAATTCCGGGACGTAAGACACTTACATGGAATTACAATCGGTTACAACGACGTACAACAGTGTTCTTCGCCATCCGACCCGGTGTGAGTGCGGGTCGGGCAGGACTGGGCTGGACGGGACGGACGGCTAGAACGGGCAGGACCAGCCGAGGCGAGCCGACCCGACGCCCGAGTACCGGTCACTCGGAGTAGCCTTCCGTCCCGAACCGCCCTTCGGTCTCGTAGATGCTCACGAGCTCCGCCAGGAACTCCTCGTAAGACTCGTCGTCCTCGCGGAGCGCGTCGATGCGCTCCATCAGTTCGTCGTTGATGTCGATGCTCGGGCTCATGTAGAGGGAAACGCACAGCCGAGGGAAAAAGCTTGACCCGGATTCGGGGTCGAAACGGTGGCGGTGCCCGCCCCCGGAACGGACAGATTGGGCCCACGGCCAGAGCGCGATTCGAGCGGGGCCCGAGTTCGGCCCGAGCGCATCCCGTCAGCACCCGTCTGCCCAGTCGGTCGCGGTGGCGAGCGTTCGCTCGACCGCCGCCGCCGCGCGCTCGACGTCCGCGATGCGGACGTACTCCCGGTCGCTGTGGGCGACGGCCCCCTCCTCGTCGGCGAGCACGCCGGGACCGAAGACGACCGTCGGGGCGACCTGTGCGAAGTACGAGGCCTCCGTCGCGGCCGTGAAGGGGCGCACCGCCCCACCGCTCGCGTCGCGGAGCGCCCGGACGAGGCCGTGGTCGGCCGGGGTGTCCCAGGCCTCCAGGAACGGCGTCTCGCGCTCGGTCAGAGTGACCTCGACGCCCACGTCGGCCAGGGCCGCTTCGCGGAGGTGCGCTTCGAGCGCCGCCCGGAAGCCCTCGGCGGTCTCTGGTGGGACGCTCCGGCGGTCGACCACGACGACGCACTCGTCGGGCACCTGGTTCGTGGCCTCGCCACCCCGGACGACTGTCGGTGTAAGCGTCGGGCCGCCGAGAGCGGGGTGAGCGGGGGTTCCCGTCTCTGCGTCGAACGTGCCGAGCGCGTCGAGGACGGGCGCGGCGGCCGCGACGGCGTTGACACCCTCCTCGGGTTCGGCGGCGTGCGCGTTCGCGCCGGTGAGGGTTATCTCCGCCACGAACCGCCCCTTCGCGGCGTTGCAGACGTCCAGGCCGGTCGGCTCTCCGACGACGAACGCGTCGGGCGGGGCGGGAAGGGCGCTGGGCGGGGAGTCGACCGCCAGCGCCGCAGCGCCCGTCGAGCGCGTCTCCTCGTCCGGCGTGACCGCCAGGGTCACCCGCCCTGCCGGCTCGACGGCGAGGAAGGCCGCGAGCAGCGCGGCGAGCGGACCCTTGGCGTCGCAGGAGCCCCGGCCGCGAATCACCCCCTCTTCTCGTTCGAAGGGGACGTGCGGCGGGACAGTGTCGATGTGCGTGTTGCAGACGACGTGCGGGCGACCGTCGCCGCGGCTGGCCAGGACGTTGCCGGCCCCGTCGACGGTCGCCCCGTGGCCGTGTTCGGCCAGTTCGGCCACCAGCAGGTCGCGCATCTCGCCGACGTCCTCGTGGGACGGCACCCGCACCGCCCGCGCCAGGAAGTCGACCGGGTCGAAGCTCACGCGTCGACCGTCCGGACGGGTGTCGCGTCTGCCTCGCCGTCGAACTCCCGGACGACGGGACCGTGCAGCCGGGGGACGCCGCGGTCGTCGAAGGACACCGCGAGGTCGCCGCCCGGCGGGTGGACCGCCACGGGGCCGTCGTCCGCGAGTCCAAGGTGCCGGGCGACCACCGCGATGGCGACCGCGCCGGTCCCGCAGGAGGCGGTCTCGCCCTCGACCCCGCGCTCGAACGTCCGCTGGTCGAAGCCGTCGTCGTCCCGCGGCGACGCGAACGTGACGTTCGCGCCCTCGGGGAACTCCTCGGCGTAGCGGATGGTCGGGCCGTCAACTTCCAGGTCGACGTCGGCCACGTCGTCGACGAACGCGACGGCGTGCGGGACGCCCGTGTCGACGGCGGTCACCTCGTAGCCGCCCACCTCGGCCTCGATCAGCGGCTCGTCGCCGGCGAGCGGGACGTCCGCGGGTTCGAAGGACGGCTCGCCCATCTCGACGGTCACCTCGTCGGCGAGTATCTCGGCGTGTCGGGTGCCGGCAAGGGTGTCGATCATCACCTCGTCGGCGGTCGTTCGGGCGGCGGCCCACGCGGCCGCACAGCGCGCGCCGTTGCCGCACATCGCCGCCGTCGAGCCGTCCGGCTGCACCAGCGTCATGACGACGCGCGGCGGGCGGAACTCGGGCTCCAGGTGGAGGAAGAGCACGCCGTCGGCACCCGTCCGTCCCGAACCGACACCGGTCTCGCCGTCGGCAGACACGCCGGCCGCGTCACCGACGTCGCCGTCACCCGCTGTCACGCCCTCCGACCGGTCGCAGACCGCGGTCGCGAAGGCGGCGCGGTCGGGGACGTGGTTCTCCGCGTCTACGACGACGAAATCGTTGCCGGTGCCGTGGTACTTCTCGTACGGTATCATTGATCTCTCTCCAGTGCGGTGATGTCGGCGACGGTCTCCCGCCGTCGGGCGAGCCGGGACCGGCCCGACTCGACGACCGCGATGGCGGGGCGGGGCCGGGAGTTGTACTGGCTCGCCATCTCGAAGCCGTAGGCCCCCGCGGTGCCGACGGCGAGCAGGTCGCCGCGCTCGGGGCGCGGCAGTTCGCGGTCCGCAGCGAGCACGTCGCCGCTCTCGCAGAGCGGGCCGGCGACCGTCACCCGGCGGACGGAGCGCTCGTCGGCGTCGCGCGCCAGGTTCCGGACCGCGTGGTAGGCGTCGTAGAGCGCCGGGCGGACGAGCGCGTTCATCCCGGCGTCCACGCCGACGACCGCGACGTCGGCGTGCTTGACGGTGTTCACCCCGGTCAGCAGGACGCCCGCGTCCGCGACCAGGTAGCGACCCGGCTCGACGACGAGGACCGCCTCGACCGGCCCGAGGGCCTCGCGGATCGCCGACGCGACCGCGTCCAGGTCGAGGGGGACCTCCTCGGGGCGGTAGGGGACCCCGAAGCCCCCGCCGACGTCCACGAACTCAAGGCCACCGACGGCGTCCAGGTCGGCGACCCGTCGGGCGAGGTCGCCCATCCGCGAGACGAGCTCGCGGTGCGCGGCGAGGTCCTCGCCGGAGATGCCGCTGCCGGCGTGCGCGTGGACGCCGACCACGTCGAAGCCGCGGGTCGCGGCCGACTCGGCCAGGGCAGGGGCCTCGTCGTACGGTACGCCGAACTTGGCGTTCCCGCCGGTGACGACGTGCTCGTGGTGGCCCGCGCCGACGCCGGGGTCGACGCGGACGCAGAGCCGCCCCCGGTAGCCCCGCTCGGCCAGGCGCTCGACCGTGTCGCGCGCCCCGGCCGTCACCGTGAGGTCGGGGGCGTCCCGGGCCACCTCCACGACGTAGTCGAGGTCAGCGGCCGGCGGGTTGACGGCCGTGTAGTGGAGCCGGGCCGCCGGGAAGCCGGCCGCGAGCGCGCGCTCGACCTCGCCCGCGGAGGCGCACTCGACGCCCGCGCCCGCCTCGGCGAGCGCGGCCATGACGGGCCGAGCCGTGTTCGCCTTCGCGGCGTAGTGGACGCGGGCGTCGGGGAAGGCCGCGGCCAGCCGGCGGTAGTTCTCGCGGACGCGGTCCAGGTCATAGACGTAGAGGGGCGAGCCGTACTCGTCGGCCGCCTCGCGGAGCGTCGTCGCGTCCCAGTCGGCCAGGCGGCGCACTGCGGGCGACTCGCTCGCCATCATTCGCGCAGCGCCTCCTCCCGCTCGACCGCCGCGAGCGTGTCCGCCTCGACGTCCATGGCGACGACCGCGGGCTTGTACGCGCCGCCCTCGAAGAGGTCGTGGTCGCCGACGCCCGACTCGACGAACCGGGTGAACGCCCGGCGCTCCGGCGGGAGGTGGCCGTAGACGACCTCCTCCGCGACCAGGTCGTAGACGGGGATGCGCGGCGTGAGCAGGGTGTTCTCCCCGACGATGCTGTTCTCGCCGACGACGAAGCCCGAGGTGACCCGGCAGCCGGCGCCCAGGCTCACCCCGTCCTCGACGACGACCGGCGCGCTCTCGACGGGTTCGAGGACGCCGCCGACGAGCGTGTTCGCGCCCAGCTTCACGTTCGCGCCGATCTGCGCACACGAGCCGACCGTATCGCAGGAGTCCACCAGCGTGCCGTCGCCGACGTGCGCGCCGACGTTGACGAACGAGGGGCTCATCAGGATGCAGTTCGCGCCGATGGCCGCGCCCCGCCGGACGACGGTGCCGTCGGGCGTGTTCCGGGTGCCGGTGTCGGCGAACTCGCGGGTCGCCCGGAGCGGGAGCACGTCGTGGTAGGTCACCCCGCCGTACGCGCGCTCGCGGGTCTCCCGCAGGCCGAAGTTGAGCAGGATGCCTCGCTTGACCCACTCGACGGCCGTCCACTCCCCGTCGCGCTTCTCGGCCGCGCGGATGTCGCCGGCCTCCAGCCCGTCGAGGAACGCGTCGAGCGCGTCGAGTTCGTCGTTCCCGGCCGAGTCGGCGTCGATGTCGTCGGCCTCGTAGCGGTCCCACAGCGTCGAGATCTCGGCTTCCAGCGTCGTACTCATTCGATCACGTCCGTGAAGTCGTAGCGGCCCGGCTCCCGGCCGACGAGCCATTCGGCGGCGTCGAGCGCCCCGGCGGCGAAGACGCCCCGGCTCTCCGCGCGGTGGGTGAGCGTGAGCACCTCGTGATTGTCGGCCAGGAGCACCTCGTGCTCGCCCGTGATGTCGCCGGCCCGCCTCGCGTGGACGCCCACCTCGCCGGGCCGACGCGGGGCCTCTCCGGCCCGGCCGTGCACCTGTCGGGTGGTCTCCAGCTCCGCCTCGATCACCGAGAGCAGTTCCTTCGCGGTCCCGCTCGGGGCGTCGCGCTTCGCGTTGTGGTGGGTCTCGGTCACCTCCACGTCGTAGCCGGGGAGCGCCCGGACGGCGACCGCGACGGCGCGCGAGAGGGCCTGGACGCCGCGGGCGAAGTTGGCGGCCCGGAGGACCGGTACCCGCTCGCCGACCTCGTCCAGTGCGGCCTCGTCCGTGCTGTCGAAGCCCGTCGTGCCGACCACGACGGGGACGCCGGCCTCGGCGCAGGCGGTTGCGTACTCGACGCTGCTCTCCGGGCCGGTGAAGTCGACGAGCACGTCGGGGTTGCGCTCGACGAGCAGCGCGGCGAGGTCGGCCGCCGGCTCGACGACCACGCCCGCCACCTCCTGGTCTCGCGGGTCGCGGTTCACCGCGAGCGCGACCTCGATTCCGCGCTCGTGGGCGGCCCGGATCACCTCACCGCCCATCCGGCCCGTCGCCCCGGTGACCGCGACGCGCATCCCTACTGTACCTCCGGTGCGGGCGCGCGTTCGAGGTCGGCGAGGACGGCTTCGAGGAGTTCTCGGGTCTCGGGGGAGACGCGGGAGAGCGGCAGTCGCAGGTCCGCCGGCCCGTAGCCGCGGACGTCCATGGCCTCCTTGACCGGGCAGGGGTTGGTCTCGGCGAACAACGCCCGGAACAGCGGGCCGAGCTCGAAGTGGATCTCGCGGGCGCGTTCGTAGTCGCCCATCGCGGCCGCGTGGACCATCGCCACCACCCGCTCGGGTTCGACGTTCCCCGCGACGGAGATGACTCCCGTACCCCCGATCGACATGATGGGGAGGGTGAGCGCGTCGTCGCCCGAGAGGACGGCGAACTCCTCCGCGCGGGTGCGCTCGGTTATCTCGCCGACGAGCCCGAGGTCGGCGCTCGCGGCCTTGTAGCCCACGACGTTCTCGTGGCTCGCCAGGGAGACGGTCGTCTCGACGTCGATACTGCGCCCCGTGCGGCCGGGGACGTTGTAGACGATCTGCGGCAGATCCACCTCGTCGGCGAGGGCCCGGTAGTGGGCCTCCATCCCCTCGGGTTCTGGCCTGTTGTAGTAGGGGGAGATCAGGAGCAGGCCGTCCGCGCCCGCGTCGGCGGACCGACGGGAGAGTTCGAGTGCCTCTGCCGTGTTGTTGCTGCCGGAGCCGGCGATGACCGGCAGGTCGACGGCGGCGACCACCGTCTCGACGACCGCGACGTGCTCGTCGTGAGAGAGGGTGGCGCTCTCGCCGGTCGAGCCGACCGGGACGAGGCCGTCGACGCCGGCCGCCTCGAGGCGCTGGGCGTCCGCGCGTAGCTGGTCGTGGTCGATGCGTCCGTCGGCGTCGAACGGCGTGGTCATCGCCGGGAAGACGCCGCTTGTCAGATCCGTGCTGTCGTATGTCATGTGGATTCGGGTGTGCTCGTGGTTGGCTACGATGCGTCAGAACCGACCCGGGACAGGGGCGCTACGCCTGCGTCCGAGCCTACACGGCTGTGGGCTTTTTCCCACGTTTGCCACCCGAGAAGTCGGCCGCGCCGCTCTCGAACCCGAACCGGCTCGGGACCGCGGCGCGGTGCATGCTCGTTTCACGGACGTCCAGTGGCTTATGCCTTCCGCCCGGTTCAAATGCTGCCGGCCGGCCAGTCGGCCGCCGTCCACGGATTTAATACCCGCCGACGGGAAGTTGTGACGATGCTGGTCCTCGGAGATGCACACGCCAACGTGCCCGAACGCCGCCGGGCGCTCTTCGCTGCCTACCGCGCCGCCGGCCAGGAACTGGCCCTCCAGGCGGGCGACCTGATGTTCTACGACCTGCCGACCCCGACTTACTTCATCGCCGGCAACAACGAGGTCTTCGACGTGATCGCGGCGCTCCGATTCGGCCTGCTCGAACGCTCGGACGTACACAATGCCCACCTCCTCCACAGCACCGCCGTCGACGTCGCCGGCCTCCGGGTCGCCGGGCTCTCCGGCAACTTCGCGCCGAGCCGGTACAACCGGCCCCGCGAGAGTCTGACCGGGGACCGCCGCCGACACTTCACCGCGGACGACGTGGCGCGGGCGAAGACGCTCGGGGGCGTCGACGTGTTCCTGGCCCACGAGGCGCCGAACGGGCTGCCGGTCTCGGAGAGCTACGACGTCGGCTGTGGCTACATCGACGAGATACTCGACGCGCTCGACCCCGACCTCTGCCTGGTGGGCCACCACCACGAGCACGCCGAGACGACCCTCGGCGACACCAGCGTGGTCTCGCTCGCGCCCGCGTGGGAATCGTACTACGTTCTGGACCGCGAGACGCTGGCCGTCGAGCGATACGAGACGCCGCCGGCGTAGGCCCCGCCGTCTCACCCCCACTGTAGGCGTTCGAGCGCCGCGTTCATCGTGTCCGCATAGGTACTACTTTATCGGCGGCAGTCTCAGTTCGACCCATGCCGGTGACCCACCCCGCCCAGCGCGTCGCCGTCCTCGCCGACTCGCAGAACCTCTATCACTCGGCGCAGAGCCTCTACTCGCGGAACATCGACTACTCGTCGCTTTTGGCGCGGGCGGTCGGCGACCGACAGCTCACGCGGGCCATCGCCTACGTCATCCGTGCCGACGCCGCCGACGAGGAGCGCTTCTTCGAGGCGCTCGTCGAGATCGGCTTCGAGACGAACATAAAGGACATCAAGAGCTTCGCGGACGGGTCGAAGAAGGCCGACTGGGACGTCGGCATGAGCCTGGACGCGGTCACGCTCGCGGACCACGTCGACGCCGTCGTCCTCTGTACCGGCGACGGCGACTTCTCGCGGCTCTGCTCGCACCTGCGACACGAGGGTGTCCGCGTCGAGGCGATGGCGTTCGGCGAGTCGACCTCGGAGGACCTGCTCGCGGAGGTCGACTCGTTCGTGGACCTGAGCGGCGATACCGAGACGTTCCTGCTGTAGCGCGGTGCGGCTCAGACGGGGCGACCCTCGTCTGCCGTCCCGAACAGGAGCGTGCCGGCGGCCATGCCGAGCGAGGCGGCGGAGGCGAGCGCGTACGGGATGGTGTTGCCGGCGAGGCCGGTGGCGAAGACGATAGCGCTGCTCACGGCGAGCAGCACGAGACCGATGGCGACCTTCGTCGTGTTCATACGGGAACCGAAATGCCCGAGCAATATAAGTTCGTCTGAAAACCGCAACACTGCTACGTGATACCGAGTGGCAAGGTCGTGTCGAAAGCGCCTTTCCGTCGGTTCGCGTAGGCGGGGGCATGGACGAGGACGCGACCGACGTGACGACGCTCCGGACGGTCGCCGACTACCAGTTCGGCGCCGGCGCGGGGACGGCGCTGTTCCCACCGGGCGAGACGCCCGTCATCCGCCGGACCGCGTCCGGTCGGCCCCGGCAGGTGTTCCCAGAGGGGGGCGACGACGGCGAGCGCCTCGTCACGTTCGCCACGGACGGCCGGTTCACGCTCGGGTTCCTCGGCGGCAGGCGGCTGCTGGCCGGCCTGGACGCGCCCACGGCGCGAGTGGTCGTCGGCGACGAGAGCGTGTCGTTCGTCCGAGACGGCAAGAACGTGTTCGCGAAGTTCGTCGTGGCCGCCGACCCCGACCTCCGGGCGGGCGACGAGGCGGTGGTCGTCCACGAGGACGGCACCCTGCTGGCCGTCGGGCGGGCCGAGCTGGACGCGGCGGCGATGGCCGACTTCCAGACCGGAATGGCCGTCAAGGTCCGGACGGGCGCGGACGAGTTCGCGGCGTTCGAGGGGCCCACCGACCGGTCGTGACGTGACCGTGCGACGGAACTGTGCTCGCGGAACCGCCACACCCGTCAGGCGTCCCGCTCGGGTCCGTCGGCCTCCCCCGCGCCGTCGATGAGCGCGGCGATGGTCGCACACGAGGGACAGGCGTACACCTCGCCGTCCGACCCGAAGACGCGGACGAACGCCGGCGTGACGAGCGCGCCGCACTGCTGGCAGTTCTGCATTCTCCCCGGTAGACAGCGTCGTCGTCCAGCTATAGGCACTCGGCCTGGCATCCCATGCCGACTTACGGGTGGTCAGAAGACCGTGGCCTCCACCAGGCGCTCGTGGCCGCGGCGGAGCCGCTCGGAGAGCGCCTGGTCGGAGATGCCGAGGTCGTCGGCGAGTTCGACCGCCGTCTTCTCCCGCGGGATCTTGTAGAAGCCCGTCTCGTAGGCGCGCACGAGCGTCTCGCGCTGGTCGGCGGTGAGCACGCCGTCCCCGCCCCGAGAGAACCCCCTGCCGATCCGCAGCACGTCCAGGGCGATACCCGCGTCGCGACAGCTCTCGGAGAACGACGAAAGGGTGTCCTGCGACGGGAAGCGGACCTGAAACGTCCAGACAGAGTCGCTGCCGCTCGCCGAGAGCACGGTCGCGTCGGCCCGGACGAGTTGCTCGAGCAGCCCCGTCGGTCTGGGGCTCCACTCCAGCGAGAGGAGCGCCCCGTCGCCGGACCGTTCGAGTTCGGACACGGCTATGACCTGCGATGCCCGTTCGAGCGACGCGGCCACCGCGTCCACGACCTGGTCGTCGCTCGTCACCCAGAGCAGCGGCATGTGGCAGTCGGAGAGTGGAACGACGCGGTCCAGTTCGAGCGTGACGTCGGCGTCACCAGGGGCCGGTGACGGCAGCGGGCAGTCCTCCCCGGAGACCTGGAAGGTGAGCACGGCGGTCATCGGTCGCGTGTATCTAACCCGATACCCCCTTTACTGCTGGGGTTGCGTTCACTCCGAGGGGGTCGTGGACGAAACGAACGACCCGCTCGGCGGGGACACAGACCGGTCTCCGCGTCGAGCGAACCCGCACGTTTTTCCCCACGCGGTGCTACGCTCAGAGTATGTTCGGAGGAGGCGGCGGCCTGAACCCGAGGAAGATGCAGCAGATGATGAAGCAGATGGGCATCGACGTCGAGGAACTCGACGCCGAGGAGGTCATCATCCGGACGGCCGACGGGTCGGAGCTGGTGTTCACCGACGTGGACGTGACGAAGATGGACGCCCGTGGCCAGGAGACCTACCAGGTCATCGGCGAGCCAGAGGTCCGCGAGGGGACCGGAGGCGAGGCGGGCGAGGCCGAGGACGCCGGCGCGGCCATCCCCGACAGCGACGTCGAACTCGTCGCCCAGCGGACCGGCGCGAGCGAGGAGGAGGCCCGCGAGGCGCTCGAGGCCGAGAACGGCGACCTCGCGGCCGCCATCGCGCGCCTCGAGTGACTCTCCTGGTCGTCCGCGGCGACCGCGAGTTCCGCTGCGAGCCGGACGAACAGCTCCACACGGACCTGGGCGTCCTCGAGATACCGGCGGACGTGGCGCCCGGCGACGAGCTCACGACCCACCTCGGCGAGGCGTTCACCGTGCGGGCGCTCCGCGGCCCGGACCTCTTCGCCCACTTCGAGCGGACGGGCGCCCCGATGATGCCCAAGGACGTCGGGCTGGTGCTGGGACACACCGGCGTTGCCGCGGGCGACCGGGTTCTCGACGCCGGCACCGGGACGGGCGTGCTCGCCGCCTACATGGGGCGGGCGGGCGCGTCGGTCGTCACGTTCGAGCAGGACCCCGACTTCGCGGCAGTCGCCCGCGAGAACATGCGGCTCGCAGAGGCCGAGGACCTGGTGGACGTCCGCGCCGGCGACGTGACCGAGGCGCTCGCCGACCCCGACGCGCTCGCCGACCTCGGGACGTTCGACGTCGTCACCCTCGACACGTCGGACGCCCCGACCGTGGTCGAGCGTGCGCCGGACCTGCTGGTGCCTGGCGGGTTCGTGGCCGTCTACTCGCCGTTCGTGGAGGCCGCACGGGCGGTCGCCGAGACGGCCCGCGAGACCGGACTCGCCGAGGTCGAGACCCTCGAGACCATCCAGCGACGGATGGACTTCGACGAGCGCGGCTCCCGCCCGTCGACCGCCGGCGTGGGGCACACCGGCTACCTGACGTTCGCCCGGAACGAGTGACTCGACCGGGGGAGTCGTCGACGGTGAAAGTGGGAACGGAGACCGACGCCCGTCAGTTGTCGTCCTCGCGCCACTTGTGCTCGCACTCGGTACAGACGAAAAATCGCGTCTCGGACTCGTCGGCCGAGCGTATCTGCTGCATGTACCAGTACGCCCGGTCGTTGCCGCACTCCGAGCAGCGGGCGTTCGTCGTCGGGAGCCCGGAGCCGCCCGAACTCGTCTCGATGATCTCGCTTGCCTCCTGGTCCTCGGTGACGACGTAGTTCGCCTCGGGGTCCTTGGGCTGTTCGTGCCCGCAGCTCGCACAGACCCAGAGGCCGTCCTCGGCGCGCATCATGGAACCGCACTCGTCGCAGAACTCCATAGATGCCCTGGACTACCCGGCCAGGGAATTTAAGCCTCCGGGTTCAGCCCTCGCTTTACTCTCCCGCTTCGTTCACCCCTCGCCCTCGGACTGCCCCGGCTCGCCGACCGCCTCTGTCGGCAGGTGGTTGTATATCTCGGCGCTCAGGTCCTGCCAGGACTCGAAGTACTCGGTGTTCACCCGCTCCAGGACGGCCTCGAGGTCCTCCTCCCCGTCGGCGTACAGGAGCGTCACGTCGTCGAGTTCCTCGACGGCGGCGCGCTTCGAGACGGGGTACGAGAGTTCGGCCAGGACGGACTCGAGCTCGCTCAGTTTCACTTCCCCCATCGTGGAGAGTGATACGGTCGCTCGGGCCTTAACTCCCCCCACCGCCCGGGCACCGCTGGTGGCGGGTCCCCGACCGGCCGGCCCTACTCGAAGTCGGGGTCGCGGTCCTCGAGGAACGCCGACATCCCCTCGCGCTGGTCCGGCGTGCCGAACAGCGACGCCCAGGTCCGGCGCTCGAAGTCGAGGGCGACCGACTGGGGGCTCTCCTCGGCCTGGTTGAGCGCCTCCTTGGCGGCGCGCATCGCGAACGCGGGCTTCGCCGCGAGTTCGGCGGCCATCTCGGCGACCGTGTCCTCGAGCTCGTCGTGTGCGACGACGTCGCCGACGAGTCCGTACTCGTGGGCGTCCTGGGCGTCGATGCGCTCGCCGAAGAAGACCATCCTGCGGGCGAGCTCGTCGCCGACGAGCCGCTGGAGGCGCTGGGTGCCACCCCAGCCGGGGACGATGCCCAGGTCTATCTCGGTCTGCCCCAGGACGGCGCGCTCGCTCGCCACCCGGAGGTCGCAGGCGAGCGCGAGCTCGCAGCCGCCCCCGAACGCGTAGCCGTTCACGGCGGCGATGACGGGCGCGGGGAACCGCTCTAAGGCGTCGGTGACCGCGTGCCCGCGTTCGGCGTAGTCGTGGGCCGCCTCGGTCGAGAGGTCGACCATGTAGCTGATGTCCGCGCCGGCGACGAACGCCTTCTCGCCCGCGCCCGTGAGGACGAGACACCGGGCGTCCCCCTCGGCCGCCTCGTCCAGGGCGTCCGAGAGCGCCCCGAGCGTCTCGACGTTCAGCGCGTTCAGCCGCTCCGGGCGGTCGACGGTAACGGTCGCCACGTCCCCGTTCCAGTCGAGTCTGACGGTCTCTGCCATACCGGCGACAACGCCCAGGCCGGCCATAACCGTTCGGGATGGGGGGTCAAGCCCGGCCGTCGCCGGTCGGGCCAGTCCCGTCGCCGACCTCGTCCCGGTCGCGGCACCGTTCCGTCGGGAAACTTTACACGTCTGACCTGGATTAATCCCACATGGAAACGCCCGAATCCTTCCGCGGGACCCGCTCCCGGCTCGACCGGGGCCGGCGCTGGCGGGTGCCCGCAGCCGTCCTCGCCGCCACGCTCGCCACGTTCGGGCTCGTCCACGGCGCACTCGTCATCCGCCGGCTGAGCGGCTTCCTCCGGACCGGGACCCTCGGGGTAGACGTCGTCGTCCACATGACCGCACAGACGCCCGTCCGGGCACCGCTCTTCTCGGTCATAGTCCTCGCCGGCGCGGGGCTGACCGCGGCCCGCACCCGGAGCCTCCCAGCGAGCTACCTCGTCGCGTTCGGGATGGTCTTCGGCGCGTCGTGGGCCCTCTTCGACTCCCCGCTAGGAATGCTCCTCTCCGGTGACCGGTTCCTCGTGGAGGTGGCCTGGTACGCCGGCACGCTCGCGGTGTTGCTCGGCGTCGGCGGGTTCCTGCTGGGCCGCGGCTGGCGGCTCGCCCGCACTCGCATCGCGGGTCGGTAGCCCCACCCAGGCCGATACTCGCATTCAGAAAAGGGAAATAGGGAGGCGGCATATCCCCGATGATGACGCTTTCGGAGGAGGCCCGGCGGCGGCTCGCGGACATCGTCGAGTTGCAGCCGACGAAGAACCGCGACCTGATGGAGCGCTGGGAGCTCGAGAGCGGCAGCGAGGTCCACCAGTACCTCGAAACCGAGCTCGAGGAGTACTACTACCGCGACGAGAACAGCCTCATCCGGGCGACCGCCGACGCGGCCGAACTCGTCGGCGTGGAGCCCGGGCTGAGCGAGGACGAGTCGGGGACGTCCATCCGGGTCTCCGCGCTGGAAGCACAGGTGTTCGCGGTCCTCCCCGACAGCACGGAGCGCTCCCAGAGCGTCGTGAGCACCCTGCACGCGCTCCGAGAGGAGTTCGGCGTCGACCCCACCGCAGAGGCGGTCCGGGAGGCCATCCAGACGCTCAAGCGCAAGGGCGTCGTCGAGGTGGTCTACCGCACCGTCCCCACATTCCGGCTGTCACGGCCGCGAGACGAGGTCACGGTCAACACCGACTAGCGTTTTCAGCACCGGGTAGCGGCTTCGAGTCACCCGATACCGACGGTCCCGCGCCGCCGGCTCGCTGGCGGTCCCGCGCCGCCGGCTCGCTCACCGGCGCCGAGCGCGGCGCTCGGCGAGCAGCCGCTTTACGGCCTTCCCCGGTCCACCGTCGAGGGGCCATCCCTTCTGTCGCCACGCCGGGGGCTCCGGCTCGAAGTCGGGGCAGGACGCGGCGCACTCGGCCGCCGTCTGCTCGCGGCCCTTCGCCCGGCAGTGCGGGAGCAGGGAGTCGCCCTCGGGCGCGAGCGTGAAGTGCCGGCAGTCCGCGCGCATCGACTCGGCGTAGCTGCGCCAGCCGCGCTCGTAGGCGCGCTCGGCGATCTCGCGCCGCTTTGCCGCCTTCTCGTCGGCCGGGACGTACTCGAACCGGGCGGCGGAGGCGTCGTAGCGTCCCCCGGTGGGGCGGTCGAGGATGCGGGTCCCAGGTTCGGCCGGCGAGAGGGTCCGGGGGTGCCACTCGACGGTGGCGGGGTCGTCGGCGTCGAAGTCGAAGACCAGGATGCCCGCCTCGACGGGCATCGCCTCGAGGAGGATGGGCTCGATGCGCTCGTCGGTCGCCCGCGTCGCCACCCAGACCTCGTCGGCCAGCCCCATGGCCACGTCGCGTTCGATCTGGGGGGCGAGGTCCCGCGCCGCGCTCGCGTCGAGGTCGGGCTTGTTCTCGATGGCGACGACGCGCCGGGCCCAGTCGGGGTAGCGCCAGCGCCGCCGGAGCTCGATTCGGTTGCCGTCCGCGCGTCGCGTCTCGACCACGCCGCGGTCGGCGGCGCGGTGGACCGCCTCGCGGACGTATCGCCAGGGGTGGCCGGGGTCCGGGAGCGCCTCGCGGTACCACGTCCACGTCGCCGGCGCGTGCCGGACGACGTGCAGGAGGTCGGCGTCGAGCCGCCGCTCGCCGAACGGGGCGCGTCGGGCGAGCGCGTCGGCGTCCGTCTCGACGACGATGGTGTCCCAGCGACGTCGCTTCGTCCCGAGCTGTCGCGCGACGAGGACCGCCGCGTCGGTCCCCGCGTCAGCGTTCGCTCCGTCGGTCCCCGCGCCAGCCTGCGCTCCGTCGGTCCCCGCGCCAGCCTGCGCTCCGTCGGTCCCCGCGCCAGCCTGCGCTCCGTCAGCCGGCCCGTCGTCACTCGGGGGCCAGGACTGCTCCGCCCATCGACAGACCCGGAGTTCGAAGCCGAACTCCGCGGTCATCTACCGGTCCTGGCCGTCGATGAACCGGTGGGCTTCCCGGAGGATGTCCCGCGGGCCGTCCTGGGTGATGGTGTTGATGGCCTGCTCGTAGTCACGCCACTGGAGGTCGGTGTGCTCCCGCGAGAGCTCCGCGCTCGCCTCGTTCGACTCGGCGATGAACAGGTGGACCGTCTTGTGGATGCGGTCGCCGTTCGCCTCGAAGACGTAGTCGTAGTCCTCGCGGAAGCCGTCGATGAGGCGGAAATCCTCGATGCCGGCCTCCTCCGTGACCTCGCGGATGGCGGTCTGTTGCAGCTCTTCTTCGCCCTCGACCCCGCCCTTGGGGAACTCCCAGTCGCCGGGCCTGCTCTTCAACAGCAGGTACTCCCGGCGACTTCGTGTATCCCGGTAGAGGATACAACCAGCACTTGTCGCTTCGACTGTCATTACCCCCATGTAAACGACCACAGATTAAGAGAATGTCGGACCTTCGCTCCCGAATCGCAGCCGCGGCCCAAACACACCGCTTTTCACCCCTCGCGGTCACAGTATCCACAAGCGAGTAGCGACCATGACCTTCGTAACCAAGCTCACACTGCGGAGCGGGGACCGGGCGGCGCTCGACGGCGTGGTCGAATCCATCCTCGAGCGCGCCCGCCGGAAGGGTGCCGAGATGCGGGGGCCACACGCGGAGGCTCCACGCGACCACCACGCCAGGCTGTACGCCCGTCTCGACGGCGACGAGTCCCGGCAGTACGGCACCTGGACCTACCCGGTGTACACCCGCCGGCTCTCGCTCGTCGGTCGCGAGGAGTTCGCGCGCCTGATCATCGGCGAGGGATTCCCCGACAGCGTCCACGTGGAGGCCGAGGTCGAGCAGACCCGACCCGCCGGCCGCGCGTAGGGCGCGGACGCGCGTCGCCACTACGCCGGCCGCACGTAGGTCGGGGTCGGGCACTCCGACTCATTGGACGGGGGGAGCCCGACGCGGCCTGCAGGCGTCGGCAAACGAGCCACCGTTTGGACCGATTTAAGTCACTCAGCGCCCACGCGGGAGTATGCAACAGGTAGCACGGGACCACCTGGTAGATTTTCGACGAGACCTCCACCGCCATCCCGAGCCGGCGTGGTGTGAGTTCTACACGACGGCGCGCATCGTCGACGAGCTAGAGCGCATCGGCGTCGACGAACTCTACGTCGGCCCGGACGCCATCGACGCCGACGCGCGCATGGCCGTCCCTGACGACGACACGCTCGCAGAGTGGTTCGAGCGGGCGCGCGCGGACGGCGCGCGCGAGGACGTCCTCGAACAGCTCGACGGCGGCTACACGGGCGCGGTCGCCGTCCTGCGGCGGGGCGAGGGGCCGACCATCGGCCTGCGCGTGGACATCGACGCGCTTCCCATCCCCGAGTCGGAGGACGACGACCACGCCCCCGCCGCCGGGAGCTTTCGCTCCGAGCACGAGGGCTACATGCACGCCTGCGGCCACGACTCCCACGCGACGTTCGGCGTCGGCACCCTGGAGGCCGTCGCGGACTCCGACTTCGCGGGGACGCTGAAGGTGTTCTTCCAGCCGGCCGAGGAGCGCGTCGGCGGCGGGAAGGCGATGGCCCAGAGCGGCCACCTCGACGACGTCGACTACCTGCTCGCCATCCACGTCGGCCTGGACCACCCGACGGGCGAGATCGTCGCGGGCGTCGAGGGCTTCCTGGCCGTGAGCCACCTCCTCGCGTCGTTCACTGGCGCGCCGTCGCACGCCGGTGGCAAGCCGAACGAGGGCCGCAACGCCGTCCAGGCGGTCGCCACCGCGGTCCAGAACCTCTACGCCATCCCACGGCACGAGGACGGCGCGACGCGGGTCAACGCGGGCCGCATCGGCGGCGGCACCGCCTCGAACATCATCCCCGAGGAGGCGTTCATCGAGGGCGAGGTGCGCGGCGAGACGACCGAACTCAAAGACTACATGCGCGAGCACGCAGAGCGCATCCTCCGGAGCGCCGCGGAGATGCACGCCTGCGAGGTCGAGATCGCCACCGACGGCGAGGCGCCGAGCGCCCTGAGCGACCAGGCGCTCGTCGACGTCGTCCACGCGGTCTCCCAGCGCACCGAGAGCGTCGACAGCCCCGTGGAGCGCGACACCCTCGGCGGCAGCGAGGACGCTACCTACCTGATGCAGGCGGTCCAGGACGACGGCGGGCTGGCGACCTACGTCGGCATCGGCACCGACCACCCCGGCGGCCACCACACGCGGACGTTCGACGTGGACGAGGACAGCATCCCCATCGGCATCGACGTGCTCGTCGATTCCATCCTGGAGATAGCCGACCAGCGGCCCTAGCCGGTGTCGCCAGGGCGCACTGCCTCGACCGGCGTCATCAGGGAGCCATCGAACCGGCCCGGGGCGTCCGCCCCGGGTCACGCCCCGTTGTAAGTGTTTGTAATTCTATGTAAGCCAGTCAAGTCTGGCGATTCCACCCCCTATCGACGAATCTGCACCCGATTCCAGCGTGGTCGGTTCCGCTTCCACCTCCCCGGTTTCGCTCCCCCCGCGCCGGGACCGCCTCCGTCTCGCCGGCACCGCGTCCGCCGCCCCGGAACCGCCTCCGTCGCGCCGACCGGCACGACCCCGGGGCAGTGTTCAGATACGTGATGGTCAGCCGGACATCCACCGCCGAGTGGGACTGAACGGGGCCGCACGCGTGGCGGCGTAGTACTTAAGATAATTTTTGAATGTTCAAGAAGCGGTCGATCCACTCGGCTGCGAAACTCACCTTGTCGGTAAGTTGTTGAAAGACGCCGCGAACGAGGGTGCAAAATTCGTCAGTCGAGGAGACCGTAATCGGTGAAATCGTCCACTTCAGACTCTTC
>Ga0102959_1000163_pt1 | contig 21748 bp, 17 predicted proteins | sample SalPonF2_B_D2_MG_FD_84520 | JGI IMG/M metagenome (GOLD analysis project Ga0102959, IMG submission 84520) | Salt pond soil microbial communities from South San Francisco under conditions of wetland restoration - Salt Pond MetaG SF2_B_D2_MG ...
ATCTGATATCATCGTCACCACGGCATTAATACCCGGCAAACCGGCTCCTCTGCTGATTACAAAAGAAATGGTAGATGACATGCACCCGGGTGCCGTTGTAGTTGATCTGGCTGCAGAACAAGGTGGGAACTGTGAACTTACCGAAGCCGGAGAAATGAAAGTCGTCAACGAGGTAAAAATCATTGGTCCTTTAAATGTACCAAGTATGTTGGCCTATCATGCGAGCCAGCTGTATTCAAAAAATATGTTGGCTTTACTAAAACACCTGCTAAAAGACGGTGAGCCTGAATTCGATTTTGAGGATGAGATTACGCTTAAGACTACCATTACTCATCAAGGTGAGATTATCTCTCCCATGTTAAAAGAAGAATCAACCGAAGAATCCTAAATGAAGGATCTTTCAAAGAATCTACATTCATTGCACGATATTCGTCACTAAAACTAAAACAACTATGTCTGGCTTAATATTTAATTTATTTATTTTCGTGCTTGCCTCTTTTGTTGGCTTTGAACTAATATCAAAAGTGCCTCCTACCCTGCATACCCCCCTGATGTCTGGAGCTAATGCTATCTCAGGCATTACCATTATTGGTGCACTTGTTTTGGCCGGAGAGGCTGGCGGGTTGCTAGGACAACTTATTGGCTTTTTTGCCATTGTCTTTGCAACGATCAATGTTGTCGGGGGATTTATGGTCACCGATCGTATGCTAGAGATGTTCAAGAAAAAGGATAATAAAAATGAGTGAGTTCTTACCACCTTCAGTACAAGCAGTGTTACCAAACATCATTCAACTAGTTTATCTGGTTGCGACTGGTGTCTTCATTTTTGGTATTAAACGGCTCGGTTCACCGGCTACCGCTCGATCAGGCAACCAATTATCCGCTCTTGGTATGCTTATCGGCATCATAATTACTTTGTTTGATCAGCAAATTGTTTCTTTTGATATCATTATCGCAGGAATAATTGTCGGATCAGCTATAGGAGCCGTTGCCGCTAAGAAAGTGGAGATGACAGCAATGCCCGAGATGGTTGCTATCTTTAACGGTTTTGGAGGCGGGGCCTCTGCCCTTGTTGCATGGGGGGAATTTGCTCGCCAAACTCCTGCCGCGATGAGTGATCAAGTACTTGTTACTATCGGACTCAGTATTCTGATCGGTTCGATCACCTTTACCGGCAGCTTTATTGCTTTTGGGAAACTCAAGGGATTTATCAGTGGAAATCCGGTAACGTTTCCCGGACAAAACTTCTTTAATGCAATACTAACTCTGGGTACCTTAGTTTTAATCGGCTGGTTTACCTATGATCCCACAAACCAGCTTGTCTTCTGGTTGATATTTGGAATCGCTTTAGTATTAGGAGTTCTAACTGTTATGCCGATAGGCGGTGCCGACATGCCGGTCGTCATTTCGTTACTCAACTCGTATTCCGGTTTAGCAGCTGCTATGGCAGGATTTGTTATCAATAACAACTTGCTCATTATCAGTGGGGCTCTGGTCGGTGCTGCAGGATTGATACTTACCAACATCATGTGTAAGGCTATGAACCGGACGCTCGGTAATGTTCTGTTCGGTGCCTTCGGTGGTGCTGATTCCACAGGAGCTGGCCCGGGCGATACCGATAAAACGGTTCGTGAAACGAATGCGGAAGATACTGCCCTGCAATGCGCCTATGCTAATAAAGTTATTATTGTGCCCGGTTACGGATTGGCTGTTGCCCAGGCCCAGCACGCACTTAAAGAGGTGGCTGATAAACTTGAAAAACGAGATGTTGAAGTGAAGTATGGTATCCACCCTGTTGCCGGACGTATGCCTGGCCACATGAATGTATTGCTGGCCGAAGCCGATGTTCCCTATGATCAGCTTTATGAAATGGAACAAATCAATCCCGAATTTAAATCAACGGATGTTGTTCTGATTATTGGTGCTAATGATGTGGTGAACCCGGCAGCCAAGACCGAACCTGGTAGTCCTATTTACGGCATGCCTATTATGGATGTGGATGAGGCAAAACATACTATCATCTTCAAAAGAAGTTTGAGTCCTGGTTTTGCGGGAATCGATAATGCACTTTTCTATGCAGATTCCAACCAAATGTTCTTTGGTGATGCTAAAGATTCGCTACAAAAGCTATCAAAAGCTTTAAATGAATTGGATTGATGGGATTTTATCCAACCCTTTCCACAATAGATTACACGCTAACACAAGGAGTCTGTCGGACCAGAAAATTGTAGCAAGAAGAAAGACCGGTTTGAAACAGATTTAGTAAGGCCGATAGACTCTTGGCTTATAACTGGATGGTGTACTGCCTTTAGGCCATAAGCCAGAAACTGATCTATTTTCAAATTAAAGATCACTCATTGAGAGAAAGATCCAGATATGTCTAAAAAAGTGCCATTTTTCTACCTTTTTATAGCAGTGGTATTATTTATTGCTTGCAGCACCTCAAAAGAAAGTGCAGATAAAGGACCAGTCAAAATCAGGCATGTCAATACTGATTCACTTACCATTTTTAAGGAAAGTGAATTGGATAAGAGAGCACAAATCAAGGGAGGGTTCTCAACTCTTGCCAATAAAATACAATATCCTGAACAGGCTCGAAAAGTTCATGCCCATGGCACTGTAATTGTTAAATTGATTGTCCTGGAAACAGGAGAGACGGCAAATTTAAAGATCAAAAAATCAGTACAAGACGATCTAGACCGGGAAGCACTTACAGTGGTTAACCAGTTATCATTTAAAGCAGGGATCAAAAATGAAAAAGCAGTAAACTCATATAGAACAATAAAAATTAGTTTTGGGCTACAAGGATTTCAATAATCAAATGAATATTTTATTCGAAATTTAGTCGATTTCTTTATCGTATTTATAAGACTTCATTGCCAGCAGAAAACAAATACTGCCCAAAACCCCGCAACTGCTTATTACCAACATCAGGGCTTTAGCGGGGCCGTAATGACCGGTAAAAACCGTATCCATTAACCAGCCCGTAAGGGGCGGACCAATAGCAAAGCCAATCACACTGATAATGAAAAGATATAATCCACCGGCAAGAGCGCGCATATTAGGTTTGACTAAATACTGAAGCGTAGCCGCGGCAACACCGTTATAGGAAGATGAAATAACGTTTGCTAAGCCAATAAGAATGAGAGCTGCCACTCCAGAAGTTGCGAAAAGTCCAAAATAGTAAAAAGGCAAGCAAACTAATCCTGCGACAATTCCCATTACAAAGCGACGAGAATCTCCCCATTTCTTGGCCAGCCAATCGGCCGCTTTACCGGAGGCCATCACGCTAAGTCCGGTTGCCATCATAAACCAGCCATACTGCGGAATGAGTGATCCGGCATTGTGAATATCCTTTAATACAATGCCAACAAATCCCAATATGGTATAGCCGGTAAAGGCCAAAAAAGAAAATCCCAGGAAATGATAAATTACGGTCTTCTTTTTGAGGATATAGCGAATCACCTCCCAAACTCCGGCTTCAGTTTCATAGCGGGCTTCGGTTTGAGTAACACCACGAGGAATTTCCCGAATAACAAACCACGCCAAAATGGCAATAATCAAACCGGGAACACCAACCGCCATCAGAGAAGTACGCCAGTCGTACGTTTGCGCAATGGTTCCACCCCCTAAAAAGGCCACCCCGATCCCCACAAAAATGCCGGCCGAATAAATCGAAAATACCGTAGCACGTTGATCGGGACGAAAATAATCCGAAAGCAGAGAATATACCGCCGGACTCAGGGCCGATTCGCTGATCCCTACAAAAAAACGAGCTACAATCAGAAAAGTTAAAGAACTAGCGATGCCACTAAACAAAGTCATCAAGCTCCAGACAACCAGCCCGACAATGATCATCACTTTGCGGGAATAAATATCAGCCAGCCGTCCCATCGGAATCCCACAGACGGCATAAACGACAGAAAAGGCAGTGCCGTAAAGCAATCCTACCTGGAAATTATCCAGTGACAGGGCCTGCTGAATTTGAGGTGCTAAAACAGCGATAATTTGTCGATCTACGAAGCTGGAAATATAGATCAAAGTAAGTAGCCCCAGAACACCCCAGGCATACGGGCTGGAAATCATCTTTCGGGCATCATCCCGGTTTATTGACATGCATTTTCATAATGAGTTTAAAATTAATGGGTAGGAAGGTACAAGAATAGTTGGATAATTTTTATCCAAATAAAAGACCCGCGAAGTTTCTAAAACTTTGCGGGTCTAAAAATCTTTATACAATTTATTTTTGAAGCAGATCCCTTCGGGATTTGAGCACAATGCGATCCCACGAGCTTTTGTTCAGCTTGAAAACGTAGGGGAACCCTTTGGCAACCCCCAGATAATGGGTAGAATCAGCGGGTGAACTTTTTATCCGCAGTCGGTGCTGGTCCCCGCTTTTTAGCTGAAGCTGGATAGCATATTGTTCCGTACCAAAATCATCCACAGAAAGAGCATTGGCAAATCCATCCACGCGCAAAGTAGAAAGATTACGCAAGATTGGACTCAGCGAGGTAGCAGAAAGGGTATCTCCCCTGGAGACCCATTTGTGGGCATATGTTCGCTTAATACTGAAGGAACTGTCGGCCGGATACAAGAAATTAAGCTGTGAAATATCTGACCGATCAACATCCCACACCGTCTTGTTGCGCCAATCGTTAAGCTTTTTGGAGAAACTGGGACCTAAGAATCCCTGAACGGCATACACGGTTTTATCCGATGGGCGTCGGACACAATTATTAAACTCGCGGCGGCTCTCAATTTGTGGCGCCCCAATTATCAGGCTACTTAGTTGGTCATCCCCATTATACAAAGTAACTTTCGTACCCGTAGAGTCCACTTTGTAGCGTGTATATTTTTGGGGATCCCGCGTGGCCACCGAAGAGACTTTCAGGCCATTTAACTGGAGAAGTGCCCGGTTAACGGTACTCCGGGATGCCGGGTATTGATCACCATTTTCATTCGAAACCATCCATTTATTATTCGACTTGGAAAGCGTTATGGATGGACTTTCGGGCTTATCAATGACGATCTTATTTACCCGGCTGGTATCAACCGAAACCAGTTTTGACGTAAAAGCCTGGCTTGCCGCCGGTCCCGACGACATCTCAACAGCGGCTGTGATAACCGCCAATGCGACAAAGATAATAGCGAGTGATTTTGTTGCGTTTGTCATAATGAATCTAACTTTTAAATACCTTCTTCAATCCATTTCCTGCGACGTGTTTTCCTGCGTTGATATCGGTAAAAACCATATCCCAGTACAAAAAGTATGGGCAAAAACAGGTTCAGGTACTTCAAAAATGCTTTTGTTCCGTCGGATAGCTGTTCGAGCGGTCGATTGGTCACGCCCTGTGTGCGTAATGCAATGAGCCCGGTGTCGTCGGCCAGCCAATCAACTGAATTTGCCATCAGGTTGATATTGTCTTCCGACAACTTCTGCTGACGCTGTCCCGAGCCGTTGACGACAAAATCGCCGTCTCCGATGACCACGATAGACGTTTTCTTACTTTTCTTAAGCGGTACATCCACTGAATCAATATTGGCAAAAGCCGATTGAAAAGTCCCTTGCACCGCGGCAGCCAACGGCAGATAGGATTCAGGAAAATCGCTCCGGCTCCAGCTCCGCATGGGATTCAGGTTAAACCGACCGCGAGCCTCACCGGAATTCTTAGAACTTTTGGCAAGCACGGTAAGCGACTCTGTGGAATCCACCTCGGTGGTATCCAGCGAGGATACAAACTGAAATCGAACCGTTTCTAATCCCTTGCTAATCGGATGGTCTGCAAAATTAGATATCTCCGGAATAAAAGGATATTGCACGCTGTTCACAATGCTAAATCCACCCTGTCGCTGCCGTACCCGAATAGTGCTTGAATTGGCATCATATACCAAATCAGGCTCTACGGGAATATGATAAGCGTCTAATAATTGCTCTATACCCGTTCGCCGGACTCGAGCCTGACCACGCTGCAAATTTGTTTCCACTTCGTTGACGGCGAAAATGGCACGACCGCCAGACATTATATACTGATCGATAGCCTGCAATTCATGTTGTGATAATTGCTGTTTGGGAGCAATCACCATCAAGGCTTCGATATCAGCAGGTACCGACGTGGTGTCCAGTCCAGATACCGGCACGAGCTGATACATTTGCCGGAGCTCTTTTGCAAGCTGTGGCATCTCGCGCTGTGAGGGTTCGCCATCACCCTGAAGTAATCCTATTTTCAGCTTCTTTTTGATTGTCAATTGCTTGATAGTGCTGGCAATCGAATACTCAAGTCCGCTGCCGGGACGAATAACCGGTATCGCCTGCTTTTTGTCATGATACTTAAAAACGGCGCCCAGATATGCCCGTTTTTGGGATACCTGATCGCGTTTCCGCACATCAAGCGTAACCGGTCGAATTCCAGCCTGCTGAGCCTTCTTTTCATCCATCTTGCTCTTGTTGGGATTTACAAAATGGTATTCCAACTTGTTACCGGAATAAGCCCGAAATTCATCCAGAAAATTTTGCAGTTCATCTTTGACCCTATCCAACTGTGGAGGCAGATCCTTAGAAAAATAAGCGGTAACCGTTATGGGATCATCCAGGGATTTGGCAATATCTTTACTGGCCGACGATAAGGTATAGCGATTGTTGGCTGTCAAGTCAAAACGAATGATCAAATCTTTGGCCAACATATTCGCCAGTATGGCGATCCCCACAATCAAGAGGATCTGTATGGTAGCATTCTTTTTATCTTTTAAAAATCCTTGAAACCAGTTCATACTACCACCTCCTTCTTTTTATTGAAATCGTTGCTAGGAGGAAGCCTATCAAAATCAGCGACACAAAATAGACAATTGTCGATAAGCCGATCACCCCGCGCGACATTGCCTGGTAATGCTGACTCAAACTTAAATATTCGGCAATATGTGACAGGCTTGTCGGCAGCAAGGTCGCCAGCTGAGAAAAAAGCATCTGGAAGAAAAAGGCAATAAACAGGCTTAAAATAAATGCCACAATCTGATTGCTTGTCAGGCTGGAAGCAAAAATCCCAATACTCGTGTAAACGCCGCTGATCAGTGCCAGGGCGAGGTATCCACTGATAGTAGCCCCGTGGTCGATCGGCCCGAGATTGGCTACCGTAATATAATAGGGAATGGTAAGTGCCAGCGATATAAGTACCAGCGACCAGGCCGCCAGCCATTTCCCCGCCACGATTTGGAAAGGAGAAACCGGCTTCGTCGCCAGCAGTTCCATGGTACCGTCACGCTCTTCTTCGGCCATCATGCGCATCGTTATTGCCGGGATAAAAAAGAAAAGCGTCCAAAAGGCGACCCCAAAAAAGCTGCCCAAAGACGCTTGTCCGACGAAAAATATATCGTTGCCCCCCATAATCCAGGTGAACAAGCCGCTAAGTCCCAGGAAGACGATCAGCATAATATAGGCCATGAGCGAATCGAAGAAGGCATTGATTTCGCGTCTGCAAATAACCCAAATATGTTGCATGATTCTTCTTGTTTCGAATGCTGTTTTTATTAATTGAAAATTCGTTTTGCCTATGCCGTCATTAATCTTCAGTAAGCTTGCGGAATATATCTTCAAGACTTGACTCAACAGGTGTCATCTGGGTGATTACCCAACCTTTTTCCACACAGAGATTAAAAATCTCTTCCCGCGAATCCATCTCGGCTTTAGAGTCCACAACCCAGGCGTGCGGGGCTTTATCAAATTGCTCTACCTTGGCCACAGTAGGCAATTCCAAAAAAGCCGATTCCGCATCCTCTGCTTCATCCTTCAGAGCAATCAATAATTGATTAGCTCCCATTGCCTTTTGCCGCAACTCTTCGGTGGAACCGTTTGCCACAATCTTTCCGCGGTTAATAATCAATATCCGGTCGCAGGTAGCCTCTACTTCTTTGAGGATGTGCGAGCTGAGCATCACTGTCTTTTCTTTGCCAATTTCTTTAATCAGCGAACGGATCTCCACAATTTGATTGGGATCAAGACCTGTCGTCGGCTCATCCAAAATCAACACTTCCGGGTCGTGGATGAGCGCCTGCGCCAATCCCACTCGCTGGCGATATCCTTTCGAGAGCTCTCCAATATATTTATACTGCTCGGGGCCCAATCCACACAGATCAATCATCTGGCGGATGCGAGACATAATTTTATGCTCCGGTACATTTTGCAGACGAGCAGCCAACTCGAGGTAATCGGCAATGCTCATATCGGTATATAATGGCGTATTTTCAGGCAAGTAACCGATACGATTGCGGATAGTCCGGGAATGATCGTGAATATTATAGTCGTTAAGACGTACTGTGCCGGCGGTGGGACTGATGAAACAGCTAATAACCTTCATCGTGGTACTTTTACCTGCCCCGTTGGGACCAAGAAATCCCAGGATTTCCCCCGTCTGTACTTCAAATGATATGTCATCTACGGCTTTTTGCGGGCCGTACTTTTTAGTGAGATTCGAAACTGTAATACCCATTATTCACAAATTCTATCTCATATTTATTAAGCCAACATTTCACCAATTTTCAGATCTTTCAAGATATATAACTCAAAAAAAATAAAATATTGTGTTACTCCTCACACTTTTCAATTTTCAACAAAAATTAAAATCATAAATCCTTCTACATGGCCAAGACCAAACAATACGAGGATCTTCCCAAACTCCCTGTAAAGACTGAAGAAGAAAAGGCACGAGCCAGACAAATTCTGGGTGCTCTTTATAAATTTTATCCTAATCCCCATTGCGAATTAGATCACCGCAATGCGTTTGAACTTCTTTGTGCTACAATTCTTAGCGCGCAGTGTACCGACGTGCGGGTCAACAAGGTTACACCCGAATTATTCGAAGCCTATCCCACACCCGAGCAGATGGCCAAAGCTCCCTCTGAAGATCTTGAGAAAATCGTCCGCTCCACTGGCTTTTACCGAAATAAGGCCAAAGCGCTAAAACAATCCTCCCAGACAATCGTTGAAGAATTCGATGGTAAAGTTCCAAATAAAATGGATGATTTGTTACAACTGTACGGCGTGGCCCGAAAGACGGCCAATGTAGTGCTTGGCAATGCCTTCAATATTAATATGGGCGTGGTAGTGGATACGCATGTGCGTCGATTTGCTAACCGATATGGACTTACCGAAGAAGAAAAAAATACCGATATTATAGAGCGTGATTTGATGGCGCTTTTTCCTCGTGAAGAATGGACAAATCTGTCGCATCTTATTATCCATCACGGACGTAACGTCTGCAAGGCACGAATTTCGGAACCGCCCGATCACCCGGTCTGCAAGAAATATGGAATTAATTGTGAATGTCAACGAATGAGAGCAGCACAAGAAGATGAGTGACCAACTGTTTAGCTCGAAAACCGATCCTATTCCACAACTACGTCGTGACCTACAAGTTATTCCCATCCAGCAAAACGGCAATTCATACCTCTATTTCCAGGATCAGCGTGGTTTTGCTACGCCCGATTTTGCACTAAATCGGCAAGTCGGCACGCTGTTATCGCTTATCGACGGAAGCAAAAGTATTTCTGACCTCAAACCGTATTTGGGGAATGATGTAAGTACCGATCAGCTGCTCGAATTTATCCAGCTTCTGGATAAGAATCAGATCCTCTCTTCGAAACATTTTAAACAGCATGCGCGCCAAACCGAGGAGAGTTATGAACAATCGACCTTGCATCAATCGGTAACGGCCGGCTCCTCTTATCCCGAAAAACCGGATGAGCTCAGATCGTTTCTCGCAGAGGCCTTTGACAAGCATCCCCATTCAGAGGAAATCCAAAATGCCAAAGCGCTGTATGCGCCACATATCGATCCCCGCGTTGCTCTCGACAGTTATGTAAAGGCTTTTGCCCCAATCAGAAATTTAAAACCAAAACGGGTAGTTATCTTAGCCACTTCACATTACGCCGGACTGTATCCCAATCATTATCAAAATTCTCCGTTTATTTTGGTGAACAAGGATTTTGATCTGCCACTGGGAACAATCAGGCGTGATCAGAAAGCCCTAGAAGCGTTAGCCGAAAAAGAAGAAATAGGCCTCAGTACTCATGACCGCGCGCACCGCGTCGAGCACAGTATCGAGTTACATCTGTTGTTTCTAAGCTATCTTTGGGATCACCAATTTTCGATCGTCCCCATTCTCGTACGCGGCCTCGACGACCTCTATTATATGGAAGAGGGACACCTGGGACAGCAACTGGGAAACTTTTCATCAGTGCTGCGTACCCATTTCGGGGATGATGACGAGACCTTTTTCCTGATCAGCGGCGATTTGGCCCACTTTGGCAAGAAGTTTGGGGATGAGAAGCCTGCCTCAACCATGTTCGAGAACGTCAAATATTTTGATAAACAGTTCTTGGAATGCGGCTCCGGTAACAAGCGTAAACAAATGCTTAGTTTGATAAAGCAGGACATGGATCCTTATCGGATTTGCGGCTTCCCTCCCTTATATACTTTTTTGCATAGCATGCCCGACCTCAAAGGAAACGTGCTTGGTTATGATCTGTGGGATGAACGGGAAAGAGAAAGCGCCGTTACCTTTGGTTCAATTCTTTATTCAATGAAAAATTCAAAATGAGTAAATAAAAACCTAACTCGACCCGACATTTTCCATTTACAAATTTTTCATTTTTAATTGTCAACAATTTCCATTTTTTCGGCAAAGTAAGATATGAAATCCCGCATATCCTCGACCATCTCTTCTTCCTCGGTCGCGTTTTTAAAAGTATCCGCCATCGTCACCATTGTCTGATGAAAAAACACCTTCATTTCCTGTATCGTCATTTCTTTTGTCCATAGATCCAGTCGTAGCGTATCCTCCCGCTCGGGATCCCACATCGACAGAATCATTGCGCGGCAGTTTTCAATGCCTTCGCCTTCCTTGTCAGTGGCATTCCAATCGATTGACGTAGGAACATCGTTTTCATCTAGTTCTACGGTGATACTAATTTCTTTTTTCTTCTTTGCCATAACAATTTCGTTTCTTTTAAATGCTAGAGATTCTGAATCAAATTCAGGATAAAATGAGTTGCTATTACTAACTTCAATAAAAAAGCCTCACCCACCGGATGATGAATGAGGCCTAAAATATAAATTACTAATAACGATTAGTAACGATAATGATCAGGCTTATAAGGCCCGTCCTTGGGGACGCCGATATATTCAGCCTGCTCATCGGTCAACTCATCCAGCTCCACTCCAATCTTCTTGAGATGCAGACGAGCGACTTTTTCGTCCAGATCTTTTGGCAGTACATGCACGTCCAAATCAAAATCCTCCGATCGATTCCACAGGGCAATCTGCGCCAATGTCTGGTTGGTAAAGCTATTGGACATCACAAAAGAGGGATGGCCTGTTGCATTACCGAGATTCATCAGGCGACCTTCGGAAAGTAGGATAATTTCTTTACCATCCTCCAGTTTGAAAAGATCAACCTGCGGCTTAACGTTTTCCCTTTCTGCATTCTCTTTCAACCAGGCAACATCAATCTCGTTATCGAAATGACCAATATTACCGACAATGGTCTTGTCTTTCATCATCTTGAAATGACGTTCATTGATAATATCACAGTTGCCGGTTGCTGTAACAACGATATCGGCCTCTTTCACGGCATCTTCCATTTTCATCACTTCGTAACCTTCCATAGCAGCTTGCAAGGCACAAATCGGATCAATTTCAGTGACGATAACGCGGGCACCGCCGCCGCGAAGCGAAGCTGCAGAACCTTTACCGACATCGCCGTAACCGGCTACAACGGCCACTTTACCGGCTAACATAACGTCGGTAGCCCGCTTTACAGCGTCAACACAGGATTCACGGCATCCATATTTATTATCAAATTTCGACTTGGTTACCGAATCATTCACATTGATTGCCGGTGCGCCGAGCGTTCCTTCCTTGGCCATCTTGTAGAGACGATTAACACCGGTTGTAGTCTCCTCAGAAATTCCGTTAATGCCATCCAGCAGCTCGGGGTATTCCTCGTGAACCAATTTGGTAAGGTCACCGCCGTCATCCAAAATCATATTCAGTGGTTCACCATCCTCAAAAAACAGTGTTTGTTTCACGCACCACCAGTATTCCTCTTCAGTTTCGCCTTTCCAGGCATAAACCGGGATATCCTCATCGGCAATAGCCGCTGCCGCATGATCCTGTGTGGAAAAAATGTTGCATGAGGACCATTGAACTTTAGCTCCCAACTCGACGAGCGTTTCAATAAGTACCGCTGTTTGAATGGTCATATGGAGACATCCGCCAATTCGTGCTCCTTTAAGCGGCTGTTCATCCGCATACTCTTCACGAAGCGCCATCAAGCCGGGCATCTCTGCCTCAGCCAAACGAATCTCTTTGCGGCCAAACTCGGCCAACCCAATATCCTTAACTTTATAAGGTAATTTTTCTTTTACTTTTTCAGCCATAAAAATTTCTTTCGTTTTATTATTTAGCTAGTCTTTTAAAATACCGTTTTCTGCATTTCCATTCAATCAATGAATCGCATAGAAAAAACTCTCATTATACAGTTAGACAAATAAAACTAAGCCGTTTTAGTTCATCTTATAAATAAGATTATGGCTTAGCATATTTTTCAATAACCTCTTTAATGTGCCTGTAGTCCTGTTGTGGTCCATGGCTGCCCAACACTTTTTTGATATATTTTCCTTCCGGGCTAACAAAAACCTTGTACGGAATTCCCCGCACATTCAATTTTGTGTGCAAATTGCCTGAATCCAACAAATAAGTGAATGAGTAATCGTGCTTTTTGGCAAAAGCCTGTGCATCGCTTTTCGTATCCGTGAAGCCAGGAGTCACAGCTAAGACTTTAAATTTTTGGGGATATTCTTTCTGCAACTTATCTAAGGTTGGGAAACTTGAAATACACGGCTTGCACCAAGTTTCCCAGAAATCGATCATTACAACCTTCCCTTTAAAATCCGATACATCTACCTTATTTCCATCGAAATCGGTAAAGGTAGCCTGTTGAACATATTCTGCAGGAGAATCCGGCTTCGGCTGTTTTTCTTTTTCCTTGGATTTCGAAGAACTACAAGCTGCCAGCGCAACAATTAAAAGCGACAAAAATAAATTACGAACCACGATACTTTCTATTCAATATTATTAACATTTAGCAACACTTAAGTTAAGTAACACGCAGGTAAGTTGCTTATTGCAGGAGAGGTTAAGATTAAGGAAAAAGCGTTTCATGCCTCAAGCGCACAGTAGGTCAAAATCTGGATAAGGACATCTGCCTTTTTATTTGGCCTTACTATCCAATATAAACTTGACAAAAAATATAAAATTCTTGCTTTCTTTATCTTAAAAAGGTGCAATATTTGGAATAATTGAACTATTTAATTATAAAGGATTTTACTTTTTAATTAAATAAAGGGGATATCATGCTTAAAAAAGTTACAGGGATAACTATATTTGTAGCACTTCTCTTATTTGCCAACTTGGCAAAAGCACAGTTCACCGTGCACGGTACTGTTACCGATTCAACGACCGGGAAGGTATTGGTAGGGGTGAATATCTATAACAAAAAATCACAAACTGGAACTACAACAGATGCTAATGGGGAATTCACATTAAGTCTTCCTGGCCAATCGGCAACCCTTCGCATTAGTTATATTGGCTATATAACTAAAAATGTTGATGCCAGTGCATCCAATAATGAAATATCTATTGCCTTAAAACCAGATGTCGCTCACTTGAATGAAGTAGTCGTTACTGGTTTAGCGTCTTCTGTAAAGCGTTCCAACTTAGCAAATGATGTTACTAAAGTTAATTCAGATGAATTAACTGGGACAGTAGCACCTCCCACAATCGACAATGCCCTATCTGGGAAAATACCTGGTGTGAATATTCGGAGTAATTCAGGTGCTCCAGGAGGTGGATTTAATGTTCAGATGCGGGGTATTAGTACTCTTGGTGCCGGGTCATCACAGCCCTTATACATTATTGATGGTGTTTATGTAAACAACTCAACTATAAGTAATGGGCGTTTCCGAGCCACTGGAGCAACCAGCGGTGCCGAAGATAATGGAGGGAACCGACTGGCAGATCTTAATCCTGATGATATTAAAAGTATCGAGGTTTTAAAGGGACCTTCCGCTGCCGCAATATATGGCGAAAGGGCAAATGCTGGTGTAGTGATAATTACCACCAAAAAAGGACATGCTGGTGAAACGAAAGTGAATATCCAACAAAATATTGGATTTTCCAGTCCGCTAAAATTACTAGGCGTTGCTTCATGGAACGAAGATAAAATCCGAACCTTATACTCGGGAGCTACCGCCAATGCCGAAGTCCAAAAATACCAAAAAGCCAAAGCTGCGGGAAATTTATACGATTATGAAAAAGAAGTTTACGATAATAGAGGATTATTATCTGAGACAAACGCCAGTATTTCAGGTGGCAATTCTAAGACACAATTCTTCTTATCAACTGGCTATCATACAGAGAACGGAATCGTCAAAAATACCGGATTTGACCGGGGAACTATCCGTGCCAATTTAGATCATAATATCACGGATGGAATCAAGATCTCATCAAATTCCAATTTTACTAAAACGACAAACAGACGAGGATTTACCGGTAATCAAAATGGCACAGGCGGGTCCATTGGCTACGACTTAGCTTACACCCCAACTTATGCTCAGCTACATCCGGATGCACAGAGTAATTATCCCAACAATCCTTACTTTGATGATAATCCGTTAGAGATTATTAATTACGCAAAGAATAATGAAGATATAACCCGGTTTATTCAATCTCTACATTTAGATGCTGATTTATATCGGGGAGATGGCTCCGTACTTTCATTTAAGGCGAAAGGAGGAGTCGACTATTTAGATTATAAAAGCCTCGTTTATTTTCCTGACTTCTTACAAAATCAGCAAGCTTCTTCCAATCCGGGTGATGTCATTCGTACCAAAGAAGGAGACTTAAATACTAATTTGCAAGCTAACCTGATATATAATCTCGACTTAGAGGAATTTAGTTTTAATACGCAAATAGGATTTTCCCGATTTGGTCAATATCAAAGCAGACAACAACTTCGCGGTCAAGGACTTGTTACCGGACAAGACAATATCAATCAGGCCAAAATTCAATCTGTCGTCCAACAAAGAGAACAAAAGGTGATTGAATTGGGCTGGTTTGGGCAAGAAGAGGTCAATTGGGGCGATAAACTTATTGGAACCGTTGGCCTGCGAATGGATCGTTCATCATTGAATTACAATCAAGATCACTATTATCTATTTCCAAAAGCATCACTCGCTGCCAACCTATCAAATTTTGATTTCTTTAACTGGGATAAGGTAAGTCAGTTTAAACTGCGAGTGGCATATGGCCAAACTGGTGGAGTCCCCAATTTCGGAGACACCTTTAGAGCCTTGAATGGTACAAATATCGGAAATCAGTTAGGACTGACCGTTTCTTCTCGCGATATAGATCCTAACCTTAAACCGGAGCGAGCAGAAGAACTCGAGTTTGGAACTGATATAAGTTTATTTAGCAACCGCGTCTCCTTATCGGCTACTTATTATAACAAAACTGTTAAAGACTTAATTCTCGATCTCCCTACGGCAAGCTCTACCGGTGTAACAGCTATTGCTACTAACGCCGCAGAACTCACAAACAAAGGAGTAGAATTAAGTTTATCAGCCTCTCCTATACAATCTTCTTCATTCTCATGGCATACCGATATTTCTTATTGGCAGAATAATTCCAAGATAACAAGGTTGGATATTCCCGCCGATGTTACAGGAGGATTTGGAGTTTCTCTCGGAAACTATTTACTACAAGAAGGCTATTCTCCAACAACTATTGTTGGCGTACCGGCTGCAAAAAACTCGCTATACACTATTTATGGTAATGCACAACCTGATTTTCAAATGTCATTCGGAAACCAAATTAGGTTTCTGGGTAACTTCCAATTCAAATTTTTATTCCACTGGAGCAAGGGAAATTATAATATAAACTTGTTTCAACTGCTGACTGACAGTGGAGGGACGAGCCCTGATTGGAATAAAGATCCTGATGGGAACGGCATACCAAACGGATTGGAAAGACTCTCGCAGGCCCTTCCGAAATCATACGTGCAAAAGGCCAGTTACGTAAAACTTAGAGAAATCGGACTATACTATACTGTGCCCAAATCTTTCCTCGGACAAACATTTGGCTCCACACTTAAACAAATCCGGTTGGGAGTATCAGGGAATAATGTCTGGATGTGGACTACTTATCCCGGCTACGATCCCGAAGTATCAACTTTCGGCACTCAGGCCATCAATCAATCTGTTTCAGTAGCCCCCTATCCCTCATCCAGAAAAGTATTATTCAACGTCAAGTTTGATTTTTAACCGAAAAAGAAATTCCCTTACGTTATGAAAATTCAAAGAATAAGCAGCTATATTTTTGTACTATTATTGGTCGGATTCATTGGTTGCGATGTATTTAATCCCGAGCATATCAATGATCCGAATAATCCCTCTGTTAGCGCGGTAATGAAAAATGCTAACAAAGCACAACTTCAAAACCTCATTTCGGGTCTCGAAGTCCGCAATCGTAATAGTACCGTAGGATCTGCAGATTTTACGGGCAGTTTAGGACGAGAATTCTATCCGATGTATGCTTCAGATCCTCGATTCATGAATGAGTGGCTGGGGTTATCCAGCGACGCAAATGCAGAAACCGATCATAGTTTTTATCAAAATGGCCAAGTTTGGACAGTCCCGTATTCGGCTATCAAACAGGCTAACTTGATCATTGAAGCGATTAAAAATACCGACAACATAAATAAACAACAGAAGAATGGAATTTTGGGTGTTACCAAGACGATCAAAGCATTTCAATATTTGATACCATTGCTTACGCAATCTAAACAGAATGGTATCCGTATTAGCGTTTCTGATCCCCTGAATCCGGGACCATTCTTGCCATTCGACAAAGCGCTCGAACAGATTCGAAATCTCTTAGATGATGCTCAGCAAGATTTGCAGCAAGCAGGAAACAGTTTTGTTTTCGACTTGACAGAAGGACTGTCAGATTTCAATACTCCTTCCACTTTTATAAATCTTAACCGAGCTATTGCTGCAAGAACAGCTATCTATGCAAAAGACTGGCCGGGCGCATTACAAGCTTTGCAGGATGCTAAGCCCTTCTTCGAGTTAGCAAAGGGCAAATCGGTTATGAACAAAGGAGCATATTTCGTATATGCTGGTCCACCAGATACCTTTAATCCCTATTATTATCCACATAACGCAGCTACTAGCCAAATATTGATGGTGCATCCTTCAATGATTGCAGATGCAGAATCAGGCGACGAGCGAGTGGTCAATAAATTCTTCAAGCGCAGCAGTCCAGTTTCACAGGCAGGGTTATCTTCCCAATATCAGGATAACCGCTTTTCTTCCAATACTTCGCCATTCCCTTGGTTCCGTAATGAGGAGCTCATCCTTATTTACGCCGAGGCAAAAGCACAGGAAAATCAGGGCACCGACCTGGTAGATGCTGTAAATGCTATTAATGATGTTCGAAATACCTGGGGATTACCAGACTTTAACAGTACCAACCAGAGTGATATTATTGATCAAGTGCTCCATGAACGCCGCTATTCTTTATGGGGTGAATTTGGTCACCGATGGATTGATGCCAAACGTTACGATCGGCTAAATCAATTGCCCACTGATGGTGGAAAAATTTACCAATATATCGCTCGGCCATTGAGTGAAATCAACTGGAATAATTTTAACGAATAACATTTAACTTGTCTCAAAACAGAAAGGCCGGAAAAATTTCCGGCCTTTTTTATGTAGCAGAATACAACTGGTCCCCTAATACAGATCGATTCCAGCTTTCCATCTAAAACGAAAGTTTCTACATTAAGCAAGCATCGCCTATTAACTAAGCCAGACCTGTATGAAATCATTTTTTTACTGTTTTCTATTCTTGTTTTTGTGTGCAAGCCAGGCATTCGCACAAAATTTTGAAACGGTTTTTGAACAGTCAGACAGCACCCGAACAGCAACCTATCAGGAAGGGATGAACTGGTGGAATAGATTCGCGAACCAATATCCTTCGGTACAAATGCAGTCCATGGGGCTCACCGACAGTGGTAAACATCTGCACCTGATTACTGTCTCAACAGATGAAACATTCGACTATAAAACACTGCATCAACAAAATAAATGTATTCTGCTGATAAATAATGCCATTCATCCCGGCGAGCCGGACGGTGTCGAAGCAACGATGATGCTGGTACGCGATCTGGTACAACACAAAAATGGGATGCAGCTCCCTGATAATGTGGTTCTGGCGATCATCCCGTTTTATAATATTGGCGGAGTACTTAATCGCAACAGTCATACCCGTGCCAATCAAAACGGACCGGAATCGTACGGTTTCCGGGGCAATGCCCGCAACCTGGACCTGGACCGTGATTTTACCAAGGCCGATTCGTATAACGCCCTCTCCTTTTCCAAGATTTTCCACATGGTGGATCCCAATATTATGATTGACAATCATGTGAGCGACGGGGCCGACTACCAGCATGTGATGACGTTATTGGCTACGCAACACAACAAATTGGGTGGAGATCTGGGCAACTATCTTCACGACCAAATGGTGCCAGGTGTTTTTAAACGCATGAAAGAGAAAGGATACGACTTGGTCCCCTACGTAAATGATTTCAATGCAACCCCTGAAGAAGGGTGGAATGAATTTTATGACTCACCGCGCTATTCCTCCGGCTATGCCGCCCTCTTTGGCACCTTCAGTTTCATGCCAGAGGCACACATGCTTAAACCTTTTAAAATACGCGTGCCCGCCGATTACGCCCTGATGCAATCTTTCATCGATTTTGCTCACAAAAATGGGGATAAAATTCGAGCTCTTCATGACCAGTTTAAACAACAGATACAAACAAAGCAGGAATTTCCGTTTCACTGGAAAGTGGATAGTACGCGGCACGATATGATTACATATAAAGGCTACAAATCGGGACACAAGCCAAGCAAGATCTCAGGGCAGCCTCGTTTGTATTATGATGAGGATAAGCCTTTCACCAAACAGGTGCCTTTTTTCGATTATTTCAAGGCTCAAAAACATATCCAAAAGCCAGATGCGTATATCATACCACAGGGATGGCATCGGGTTATTAAACGGCTAAAAGTGAATGATGTGAAAATGAGGCGACTTCCTCATGATACTACGATGCAGGTTGAGGTCTATCATATTGCGGATTATAAATCACTCGATCAACCTTACGAAATGCACCATGTTAACCATGATGTAAAAGTCACCTCCCGGGAAAAATCTATTTCATTCCGAAAGGGCGACTATTATATCCCCATGACCCAGCCGGCTAACCGGTACCTGCTTAATATGCTGGAACCCGAGGCCAAAGACTCCTTTTTTGCCTGGAATTTCTTTGATACTATTTTGCAGCGAAAAGAATATTATTCACCTTATGTTTTTGAGGATTTGGCTGCCAAATATCTGAAAGAGCATCCCGCCCTGCGCGATTCTCTCGAAAAAAAGCGAAAGGCAGATTCTTCATTCGCCAACAGCGCCTCAGCGCAATTGCGATATATTTATACACACTCTCCATGGTCGGAGCCGGAGTATCTGCGATATCCTGTTTACCGTTATTTCAAATAGTAATTTATAACATAGAATAAAAGAAAGTGCAATACGATTTCATCATAGTAGGCGCCGGTATTGTCGGCTTATCCACGGCATACAAACTTACCGAAGCCTTCCCTGATCTTGACATTCTGGTAGTTGAAAAAGAAGACAAAATTGCTGCACATCAAACAGGGAATAACTCGGGCGTCATGCATTCCGGCATTTATTATAAGCCCAACAGTTACCGGGCCAAAAATTGTGTGGAGGGACGTCACCAGCTTGTAGATTTCTGTCAAGAGTACGATGTTGATTACGAAATATGCGGTAAAGTAATTGTAGCTACCGAAGAAGAGGATATCCCACGCCTTGATAATATCTATGAAACCGGGAAAATAAACGAGATAGAAGGCATTAAGAAAATTGATCCCCAGGAATTGGCTGAGGTTGAACCCTATGCCAAAGGTGTCAAGGCCATCCATGTACCCTGTACCGGGATTGTGGACTATGTTGCGGTATGTGCGCAGCTTCGAGATCTTATTGAGCAGAAAGGCAACCAAGTTTCCTGTGGTCAGGAAGTAAAAAATATTAACCAACACGGAAATGATCTTGATGTTATTACACCAAAAGAGACTTTTAAAACTCGATACCTGATTAACTGTGCGGGATTATATAGCGACCATGTTGCTGAATCTGCCGGCGTTAGACCAGAGGTTCAAATTGTACCATTTCGCGGGGAATATTTCGAGCTCAAACACGATGCTCAGCATTTTGTAAACGGACTTATCTACCCCATGCCCAATCCCGCTTTCCCATTCCTGGGGGTTCATTTCACTAAAATGATTGATGGCAGGGTTGAATGCGGACCAAATGCTGTTTTTGCATTTAAAAGAGAGGGCTATGACAAGCTTTCCTTTGATTTGAACGAAACAATTGAAACGCTCAATTTCCCCGGATTCTGGAAGCTGGCAAAAGATAACTGGAAGATGGGACTCGATGAATGGTATCGTTCGTTTTCAAAGAAAGCTTTCGTCAAAGGACTACAAAAGATGGTCCCGGCCATCCGTCCCGAACATTTGAAACCCTCACCGGCTGGCGTACGGGCAATGGCTTTACGGCCTAACGGCGAAATCGTTGATGACTTCCAGTTCGAGACAACTGAAAATGAAATTCATGTACTCAATGCCCCGAGTCCGGCTGCTACTGCGGGATTGGCTATTGGTGACGAAATTGTAAAACGGGCAGAAAAAGCATTTATGTAGCACCAACTGATCTGTAAAGAGCATACAGATGAATTTCAAACTAGCCGGAGTTGTTGTTATTGGCAGATGCTATTTGACATTTTATTGAACTTCTAACAAGCTCGCGGTATCAATATGCAAGGAAACCCTGATCACCCACCAATTTTTACTGATGAACAAACCCGCCGCCTTTATGCAACGGATGCTTCGAGCTACCAGGAACTACCCCAAGGGGTAACCTATCCCAATTCGATACAGGATATTATTTCCATTGTCAAATGGGCTCATAAAAATGGGACATCCATAATAGCCCGAGGTGCCGGCACCAGCCTGGCAGGACAAACAACAGGAGGCGGCCTCGTTATGGATGCCGGGCGCCACATGAATCGCATCATTAATATTGATCCTGATCAACAATTTGCCCACCTTCAACCGGGAGTTATCCGCGACACGCTTAATCGGGAGGCTTCTAACTATAGTCTACTCTTTGGCCCCGATACGGCCACTACCAATCGATGCATGCTTGGCGGGATGATCGGCAACAATTCCTGCGGAATTTTTTCCATCAAATATCAAACCACGCGCGAACATATCCTGGAGATAGATGCCGTTCTCAGCGATGGTTCCCGAGCCACATTTAAACCACTATCCGAAGAAGAGCTAAATCAAAAGCTGGAACTCGATAACCTAGAGGGGCATATTTATCGGCAGACGATCAAACTAATTCGGGAGCACCGAGATGAAATCATTGAGAATTATCCCCATCCTGAGATCATTCGTCGTAATACCGGCTATGCGTTGGACCGGCTATGCGAGATGCAACCTTTTAATCCTGATGGGCGACCTTTTAACATGGCAGAACTGCTCTGCGGTA
>Ga0102959_1000164_pt1 | contig 21695 bp, 13 predicted proteins | sample SalPonF2_B_D2_MG_FD_84520 | JGI IMG/M metagenome (GOLD analysis project Ga0102959, IMG submission 84520) | Salt pond soil microbial communities from South San Francisco under conditions of wetland restoration - Salt Pond MetaG SF2_B_D2_MG ...
AGAACAGCTTCGACCCGAGGTCCGCGCTCGCGTACTGGAGCGCCGACGCCGCGGCCCAGGCGGCCGTCCCGACGCCGAGGACGAGGTAGGCCCGGGTCCCTGGAGGGGTGCGCTCCTCACCGACCGACCGGCCCAGCGCGACGGAAAGAGAGAGACAGACGCCGGCGACGACGAGCAGGGGCAGCGCGTAGGGGGTCCGTTGCCATACCATGTCGGTCTCCAGTGTTCTCGCGGCGTCGTCTCCGCCGTGGTTGTTCCGTATGGCGATTGAGAACCACCATAAGTACTTCGCCCTGACCACCGGGTCGATTAAAAAATCGGCCAGCGTGCGGGGAAAATTCGACGCGGGAGCGGCTACGGCTCGCGCAGGCGGGGCGACCGACGAGAGCCCCGCCGGACGGGCGAGCGGTGAACGAGGTGAGCCGCGAGCCACACGGGGCGACCAGCGGGAGCCCCGCCGGACGGGCGAGCGGGGAGGAACGACCCGCGAGGTGTGACCGGTCGAACCGATGGCGGGCGGGGGCTTACATAGACTTACATGGACTTACATTGGCTTACAACCAGTGGAGACGGGTGCGAACCGCCGTCCCAGCGGCCGCGGGGGGTTCCTCGACGGTTTCGCGGGCGGACGGGCGCGTACGTTCGAATATAGAATGTTCCGCCCCATTCTATATATCGCGTCGGACGGGACTGGAAGGAGCCGTTCGAGGTGTCGAGGGTGGGTTCGGGACGGGCGAACGCGTCATCGCAGGAGTGCGGGAGCGCCCGGAGCGGGATATGAACCGAATGAAGGCGGTCCTGCTCGCTCACTTCGTTCGCTGCGCGCGACTGGCAGGGTTCAGATCCCGAGAGTCGCTCCGCTGCTCTCCTTCGTTCGCAGCAGGAGCGCCCGGAGCGGGATTTGAACCCGCGTCACGACCGTGACAGGGTCGTATGATGGGCCACTACACCATCCGGGCAGGGCAATGCAGGATTGCCGACTTACGGGCTTAAGGCTTTCCAAACGAAGGGAGGAAGACAGCGGGGCCCACGGGGGACCGTCCCATACTACAACCGAGTTCACAAGACTTAAAACCTTCCCCTGTGTAAGCCCCTGTAGTATCTCGTGATAGCCACTTCTCCCCCCAGCCAGGTGCATCCATGGTAGACGTCAGTCAACACAAGCTGGTTCCGGAGCACACGGTCCTCGGCGAGGACGAACTCGAGGCGGTGCTCGCGGAGTACGACATCGGGCGTACCGACTTACCGAAGATCAAGCGGACCGACCCGGCGCTCCCCGACGACGCCGAGGTCGGCGACGTCGTCAAGATCGTCCGCGACTCGCGAACCACAGAGACAGCCATCGTATACCGACTGGTAATCGAATAATGCAAACAGCAGATCGACGAGAACTGTCACGCGCGTACTTCTCGAAGGAGCGGCTCGCAGAGCACCACTACCGATCGTTCAACGCCTTCCTCGGGCGCGGCATGCAGGAGGTCGTCGACGAGAAGGGTACCATCGAGACCGACATCGGCGACAAGGAGGGCGAGGAGCCGGTGTGGGTCGAGCTGAGCGACGTGCGGGTCGTCACGCCCCGCGTCCGCGAGGCCGACGGCAGCGAGGAGCTGCTCTACCCGCAGGAGGCCCGGCTCCGCAACATCACCTACGCCGCCCCGGTGTTCATGGAGATGAGCATCATGAAGGGCGGCGACCAGGAGGAGACGCGGGTCGTCGACTCGACCGAGACCAAGGTCGGCCGGATGCCGATCATGGTCGGCTCCTCGAAGTGCAACATCCACGGCTTCTCGGAGCAGGAGCTCATCGACATCGGCGAGGACCCCGCCGACCCCGGCGGTTACTTCATCGTCAACGGCTCCGAGCGGGTGCTGATGACCAGCGAGGACCTCGCGCCGAACAAGATCCTCGCCGAGTACGACACCCGCTACGGCGACGAGATTCAGGTCGCCAAGACGTTCAGCCAGCGCCGGGGCTACCGCGCGCTCGTGCTGGTCGAGCGCAACCGCGAGAGGCTCCTCGAGGTCTCGTTCCCGAGCGTCTCCGGCAGCGTCCAGTTCGTCACGCTCGTGCGCGCGCTGGGACTTGAGTCCGACGAGGACATCGTCCACCGCGTCTCCGACGACCCGGAGATCGTGAAGTTCATGCTGGAGAACCTAGAGGAGGCCGAGGTCCAGACCGAGGAGGGGGCCATCGAGGCCCTCGGTCAGCGCGTCGCCTCCGGCCAGGGGAAGAACTACCAGCTCAAGCGCGCGAACTACGTCATCGACCGCTACCTGCTCCCGCACCTCCACGAGGACGGCGTCGACGAGGAGGAGGTCCGCATCAACAAGGCCTACTACCTCTGCCGGATGGCAGAGGCCTGCTTCGAGCTCGCGCTCGGGCGGCGCGACTCCGACGACAAGGACCACTACGCCAACAAGCGGCTCAAGGTATCCGGCGACCTGATGAAAGACCTCTTCCGGACGGCGCTCAACAAGCTGGCGCGCGACGTCAAGTACCAGCTCGAGCGAGCCAACATGCGCAACCGCCAGCTCTCGGTCAACACGGTCGTCCGCTCGGACGTGCTGACCGAGCGGCTCGAACACCCCATCGCGACGGGCAACTGGGTCGGCGGCCGCTCCGGCGTCTCCCAGCTGGTCGACCGCACCGACTTCATGGGCGTGCTCAGCCACCTGCGCCGGCTGCGCAGCCCGCTCTCGCGCAGCCAGCCCCACTTCGAGGCCCGCGACCTGCACGCCACCCAGTGGGGGCGCATCTGCCCGTCGGAGACCCCCGAGGGGCCGAACTGCGGCCTGGTGAAGAACTTCGCGCAGGCGATGGAGCTCTCCCAGAACGTCGAGGACGAACAGCTACTCAAACACGAACTCGCGTCGATGGGGGTCGAGGGCATCCCGAGCCTCCGGAGCGAGCCCAGCCACCCCGCAGACGACTAACCAATGAGCCAGACACGAGAAGCCAAAGTGTACGTCAACGGGAGCCTCATCGGCACCCACCCGGACCCACAGGAGCTCGCAGCCCAGATCCGCGAAGCGCGCCGCCGCGGCGACGTAAGCGAGATGGTGAACGTCTCCGTCAAGGAGCGGACCCGCGAGGTCATCGTCAACGCCGACGCCGGCCGCGCCCGCCGACCGCTGCTGGTCGTCGAGAACGGCGAGGCGCTGTTGACCGACGAGGAGCTCGCCGCGCTGAAGGCGGGCGACATCGAGTTCGAGGACCTCGTCGACGCGGGGAAGATCGAGTTCATCGACGCCGAGGAAGAAGAGGACATCTTCGTCGCCGTCGAGGAGGCGGAGCTGACCGACGAGCACACGCACCTGGAGGTCGACCCGGCGCTCATCTTCGGCATCGGCGCCGGCATGATCCCCTACCCGGAGCACAACGCCAGCCCGCGCATCACCATGGGTGCGGGCATGATGAAGCAGTCGCTCGGGCTGCCGGCCGCCAACTACCGCATCCGGCCCGACACCCGCCAGCACCTGATGCACTACCCGCAGGCGGCGATGGTCAACACGCAGACGACAAAGCAGATCGGCTACGACGACCGGCCCGCCGGCCAGAACTTCTGCGTGGCCGTGATGTCCTACGAGGGGTTCAACATCGAGGACGCGTTAGTGATGAACAAGGGGTCGGTCGAGCGCGCGCTCGCCCGGTCGCACTTCTTCCGCACCTACGAGGGCGAGGAGCGCCGCTACCCCGGCGGCCAGGAGGACCGCTTCGAGATCCCCGACCCCGACGTGCGCGGCGCGCGCGGGGAGGACGCCTACACCCACCTCGACGACGACGGCCTCGTCAACCCCGAGACGGTCGTCGACGAGAACTCCGTCCTGCTGGGCAAGACCAGCCCGCCCCGGTTCTTAGAGGAGCCCGACGACATGGGCGGGCTCAGCCCGCAGAAGCGCCGCGAGACGAGCGTCACCATGCGCTCGGGCGAGGACGGCGTCGTCGACACCGTCACCCTGATGGAGGGCGAGGACGGCTCGAAGCTGGCGAAGGTGTCGGTGCGCGACGAGCGCATCCCCGAACTCGGCGATAAGTTCGCCAGCCGCCACGGGCAGAAGGGCGTCGTGGGCCACCTCGCACCCCACGAGGACATGCCGTTCACGAAGGACGGCGTCGTCCCGGACCTCATCGTCAACCCGCACGCGCTCCCCTCGCGCATGACGGTCGGCCACGTCCTGGAGATGCTCGGCGGCAAGGTCGGCGCACTCGAGGGGCGGCGCGTCGACGGCACCGCCTTCACCGGCGAGGACGAGAGCAAACTCCGCTCCGCACTGGTCGAGCACGGCTTCAGCTCCTCCGGCAAGGAGGTGCTCTACTCGGGCGTCACCGGCGAGAAGATCGAGGCCGAGATCTTCGTCGGGACCATCTTCTACCACAAGCTCTACCACATGGTCTCGAACAAGATCCACGCCCGCTCGAAGGGGCCGGTCCAGGTGCTCACGCGCCAGCCGACCGAGGGGCGCGCCCGCGAGGGCGGCCTGCGCGTCGGCGAGATGGAACGCGACGTGCTCATCGGGCACGGCGCGGCGATGGCGCTCAAGGAGCGGCTCCTCGACGAGTCCGACCGCGAGTTCGTCCACGTCTGCGGGCAGTGTGGCATGACCGCCGTCGAGAACGTCGAGCAACGGCGGGTCTACTGTCCGAACTGCGAGGAGGAGACCGACGTCCACCTCATCGAGATGAGCTACGCCTTCAAGCTGCTGCTCGACGAGATGAAGGCCCTCGGCATCGCGCCGCGGCTCGAACTGGAGGACGCAGTCTGACATGAGTACGAACCAGTCACCAAAGGAGATCGGCGAGATCCGCTTCGGGCTGATGGACCCGGAGGAGTACCGGGAGATGAGCGCGACGAAGGTCATCACGGCCGACACCTACGACGACGACGGCTTCCCCATCGACATGGGGCTGATGGACCCCCGGCTCGGCGTCATCGACCCCGGCCTGGAGTGTAAGACCTGTGGCAAGCGCTCGGGCTCCTGCAACGGCCACTTCGGCCACATCGAGCTGGCGGCCCCGGTCATCCACGTGGGCTTCTCGAAGCTCATCCGCCGGCTTTTGCGGGGCACCTGCCGGGAGTGCTCGCGGCTACTGCTGACCGAAGACGAGATGGCCCACTACCGCGATACGTTGAAGCGGAGCAAGGAGCTGAGCCAGGACCCCAAGGACGTCACGAAGGCGGTCATCCGCGACGCGCGCAAGAAGGACCGCTGTCCGTTCTGCGGGGAGGTCCAGTACGACATCAACCACGAGAAGCCGACGACCTACTACGAGGTCCAGCAGGTCCTCGCCACGGACTACTCAGAGCAGATCGCCTCCGCGATGCAGGGCGACCCGGACGACGAGGAGGCAGAACCTGTCCGGCCCGATGCGCTCGCGGAGGAGACCGACGTCCCCCTCGACCGCATCAACGAGATCCTCTCCGGGGAGTTCCGGCCGCGCGAGGCCGATCGCAAGGCCATCGAGAAGGCCCTCGACATCGATCTGACCATCGAGGACATGAACAAGCTGATGCCAAGCGACATCCGGGACTGGTTCGAGGACATCCCGGACGCGGACATCCGCGTGCTCGGCATCGACCCGGACGCCTCGCGGCCCGAGTGGATGATACTCACCGTGCTGCCGGTGCCGCCGGTGACGGCCCGCCCCTCCATCACGCTGGACAACGGCCAGCGCTCGGAGGACGACCTGACCCACAAGCTGGTCGACATCATCCGCATCAACCAGCGGTTCATGGAGAACCGTGAGGCCGGCGCGCCCCAGCTCATCATCGAGGACCTCTGGGAGCTGCTGCAGTACCACGTCACCACCTTCATGGACAACGAGATCTCGGGCACGCCGCCGGCCAGACACCGGTCGGGGCGCCCGCTCAAGACCCTCTCCCAGCGCCTCAAGGGCAAGGAGGGGCGGTTCCGCGGCTCGCTGTCCGGCAAGCGCGTGAACTTCTCCGCCCGGACGGTCATCAGCCCGGACCCGACCCTCTCGCTCAACGAGGTCGGCGTCCCCGAGCGGGTCGCCACGGAGATGACCCAGACGATGGTCGTCAACGACGACAACCTCGGCCGGGCGCGCCAGTACGTGCGCAACGGGCCGGAGGCTCACCCCGGCGCGAACTACGTCAAGCGGCCCGACGGTCGCCGCGTGCGCGTCACCGAGAAGGTCTGCGAGGAGCTCGCAGAGCGCGTCGAGCCGGGCTGGGAGGTCCAGCGGCACCTCGTCGACGGCGACATCGTGCTGTTCAACCGCCAGCCGTCGCTCCACCGGATGTCCATCATGGCCCACGAGGTCGTGGTGATGCCCTACAAGACGTTCCGGCTGAACACCGTCGTCTGCCCGCCGTACAACGCGGACTTCGACGGCGACGAGATGAACATGCACGCGCTGCAGAACGAGGAGGCCCGTGCGGAGGCCCGCGTCCTGATGCGCGTCCAGGAGCAGATCCTCTCGCCGCGGTTCGGCGAGAACATCATCGGGGCCATCCAGGACCACATCTCCGGGACCTACCTGCTGACCTACCAGAACCCCGAGTTCAACGAGACGCAGGCGCTCGACCTGCTCCGCGCGACGAGCATCGACGAGCTCCCCGAGCCCGACGGAACGACGGACGAAGAGGAGTACTGGACCGGCCGGACGCTGTTCTCCGAGCTCCTGCCCGACGGGCTGGAGATGGAGTTCGTCGGCACGGTCGGCGACACCGTCGTCATCGAGGACGGCCAGCTGATCGAGGGCACCATCGCCGAGGACGAGGTCGGCGAGTTCGGCGGCGAGATCGTCGACACCATCACCAAGCAGTACGGAAACACCCGCTCGCGCATCTTCATCAACGAGCTCTCGACGCTCGCGATGCGCGCCATCATGCACTTCGGGTTCTCGCTGGGCATCGACGACGAGACGGTGCCCCCGGAGGCCCAGGAGCGCATCGACGAGGCCATCGAGAGCGCCTACGGCCGGGTCCAGGAGCTCATCGAGACCTACCAGAACGGCGACCTGGAGTCCCTGCCGGGCCGCACGGTCGACGAGACCCTGGAGATGAAGATCATGCAGGCGCTCGGCAAGGCCCGCGACAGCGCGGGCAACATCGCCGAGGAGCACTTCGACGAGGAGAACCCGGCCGTCATGATGGCCAAGTCCGGGGCCCGCGGCTCGATGCTCAACCTCACCCAGATGGCGGGCTGCGTCGGCCAGCAGGCGGTCCGCGGCGAGCGCATCAACCGCGGCTACGAGGACCGCACGCTCAGCCACTTCCAGAAGCACGACCTCTCCGCGGCGGCCCACGGCTTCGTGGAGAACTCCTACACCGGCGGGCTCACCCCGCGGGAGTTCTTCTTCCACGCGATGGGCGGCCGCGAGGGGCTGGTGGACACGGCGGTCCGCACCTCGAAGTCCGGCTACCTCCAGCGGCGGCTCATCAACGCCCTCTCCGAGCTCGAGACCCAGTACGACGGCACGGTCCGGGACACCTCGGACACCATCGTCCAGTTCGAGTTCGGCGAGGACGGCACCAGCCCGGTGAAGGTGGCCGCCGGCGAGGAGTTCGACGTCGACGTGGAGGCCATCGCGGACAGCGTCCTCGAGGCGGAGTTCGAGGACGAGGCGGCCAGGGAGGCGTTCCTCGGCGGGCGCGTCGAGGAGACCAACCTCTCGGAACACGGCGACACCTGGATGGTCGAGGAGCGCGCCCCGCCGACGGCCGCCCCGGCGACGGAGGTGGACGATGACTGAGGACGTCGAGACGCTGGTCGAGTCCTCGGAGCTCCCCCGCCGGCTCAGAGAGCGGGTGACCGCCGCCATCGAGGAGCGGAGCCCGACCGGCGAGCAGGCCTCCGACATCGTCCGGGCCGTCGAGTCGGCCTACCTCGAGACGCGCGTCGACCCGCTCGACCCCGTCGGGACGGTCAGCGCCCAGAGCATCGGGGAACCCGGAACGCAGATGTCGCTCCCGGCGGACGAACGGATTCTGGTCCGCCGCGACGGCGAGACGGTGGTCGTCGAGATCGGACAGTTCGTCGACGAGCTCATGGTGGACCGGGAGACCCGAACGCTCGGCGATCACGAGGTGTCGCTCGCTCCCGAAACCATCGAGGTACCGAGCCTCGGAGCCGACGAGAGGGTCCGATGGAAACCGATCGAGGAGGTGAGCCGACACGAGACGCCCGCCGAACTCCTCCGGTTCGAACTCGAATCCGGGCGGGCGATTCGCGCCACGAAAGCGCACTCGTTCGTGACGCGACGCGACAACGAGGTGGTGCCGGTCGCCGGCTCCGACCTCGAACCGGGTGACTGGCTCCCCGTCGTGGGTCGGCTCGACTCCCCGGACGGCACCGACTCGGTGGCGCTCCGGGACCACCTGCCGACCGGGGAGTACTGGTTCACGTCCACGCTCACCGACGGCGGCGTCGAGGCGCAGCCGGCGGGGCAGGACCAGCTTCGGAACAAACGCGCGGCGCTCGACGCCGGCGACCTCGCCGAGAACGCTGTCTATCCCCGTCAGGGGACCGTCGGTCTCCCGGAGCAGTTCCCGCTCGACCGAGAGACCGGCTTCTTCGTGGGCGCGTGGCTCGCCGAGGGCAGTCTCACCGACTATTACGTGTCGGTGTCGAACGTCGACGCCGCATTCCAGGACCGCATCCGGGCGTTCGCCGACCGCTTCGGTCTCTCGGTGAACGAGTACCGGAACGAGAGCGGCTTCGCCGAGGGGTACGACCTCCGGCTGAACGGGAAGGTCCTCGCCGACTTCCTCCGGGCGACGGCCGTCGAGTCGGGCCAGAAGGTCGTCCCCGGGTTCGCCTTCGGTGCGACAGGCGAGTTCGTCCGGGGCGTTCTCGCCGGGTACTTAAGCGGCGACGGGAACGTCGGGCGGCGCTCGGTGCGTGCGAGTTCGACCAGCGCCCGGCTCATCGAGGGCATCGCCCTCCTGCTCTCCCGCGTCGGTGTCTACGCCACGCTCGGCGAGCAGGACGGCTCCCGGACGCTCCGCGTTCCGGCGAAGCACGTCCGTCGGTTCGACGAGTGCGTCGGCATGGTCGGGGAGCGGGGCGGTGAACTCGCCGACCTGGCGGCCGAGGTGGACCCCGACGGTCCCGACGCGACCGACCAGATACCGAACTTCGGCGACGCCCTGGACGACGTGGTGAGCGCCGGCGGCGTGCCGAGCCGACAGGTCAACTCGGCGTCGAAGCGCCAGCGTATCGGCCGGAACCGGCTCTCGAAGCTCCTCGAACGCGTCGAACGGCGGGCCGACGAGCTCCCGGAGGCTCTCGCGGCGCTGAAGCGGGCCGTCGAGGGTGACGTGGTCTGGGACCGCATCGAGTCGATCGAGACGGTGACCAGCGACCACGAGTACGTCTACGACGTCTCCGTCGGGGGACTGGAGACGTTCACGACCGAATCGGGCGTGGTGACCCACAACACGATGAACACGTTCCACTACGCCGGCGTCGCGGAGATCGACGTCACCCAGGGACTGCCCCGGCTCATCGAGCTGGTGGACGCCCGGAAGACGCCGGACACGCCGATGATGACCGTCCACCTGGCCGACGAGTACGCCGAGAACCGCGAGAAGGCCCACGAGGTCGTCTGGCAGATCGAGGCGACCAAGATCCTCGCGCTCGGCGACGTGTCCACGAACGTCGCGGACATGATCGTCCGCATCGACCTGAACGAGGAGACCCTGGCGGAGCGCTGGCCCACCGTGGACAGCACGACCCAGGTCGCTGGCGAGATCGCCGGGACCATCGAAGAGCAGCTCGACGTCGAGACGACCCAGACGGGGACCGTCATCGAGTTCGGCCCCAACGAGCCGAGCTACCGCGACTTACTCCAGCTGGTCGAGCAGCTCCGCGACGTGGTGTTCAAGGGCATCGAGGAGGTCACCCGGGTCGTCATCCGCAAAGAGCAGACCGACGAGGGCGAGGAGTTCGTCCTCTACACCGAGGGCTCGGCGTTCGGCGACGCCCTCGATATCGAGGGCGTCGACGCCTCGCGGACCACCTGCAACAACATCCACGAGATCCGGTCGACGCTGGGCATCGAGGCCGCCCGGGAAGCCATCGTCAACGAGACCCAGGACACGCTCAAAGAGCAGGGCCTCGACAACGTCAACATCCGCCACCTCATGCTGGTCGCGGACATCATGACCAACGACGGCGAGATACAGTCCATCGGCCGCCACGGCATCTCCGGGAACAAAGAGAGCGTGCTGGCGCGGGCGGCCTTCGAGGTGACGGTCAACCACCTCCTCGACGCCGCCGTCTACGGCGAGGCCGACGACCTGAACGGCGTCACCGAGAACGTCATCGTCGGCAAGCCGATCAAGCTCGGCACGGGCGACGTGAACCTGCGGATGGGAGCCGGCCCGGCGGTCGGGCGCGACGTCGAGTCGGCCGACGACTGATGTACGTCACCCTCTCGGACGACGAGCGCCAGTACATCGCCCACTTCGAGGCGGAGACCGGCGCGACCGCGCGCGACTGCATCGTCGACGCGGAGACCGACCGGCTGGTGTTCGTCGTGAAAGCCGGCGAGATGGGGCGGGCCATCGGCCCGGGCGGACAGTTCGTCAAACGGCTCGAGGCGACGCTCGGCCGCGACGTGGAGCTCGTCGAGGACGCGGACACCGCCGAGGCGTTCGTCGCGAACGCGCTCGCCCCGGCGGCCGTCTACAACGTCACCATCAGCGAGAACGGCGACCGGGTCGCCTACGCCGAGGTGGCCCACGAGGACCGGGGCGTCGCCATCGGCACCGACGGCGCGAACGTCCGGACGGCCAGGCGGCTGGCGAAGCGCCACTTCGAGGTCGACGACATCCAACTCGCCTGAGCCCGGCTCCGTTCGAACGGACAGTTTTCTGGACAGTGGACGGGAACTACTAACTCCCGTCGCGTCGTCATGTGTATGCGCGTGCAGTTCACCCGCCCCCTCCAGAGTCCCGCCCGAGCGCCGGGCGGAACCGCTCCGAACGGGAGACTGTCCCGGCCGCCGAGGACACAGTCGTCCGGGTCCCTGCCATGATCCGTGAGGACCTCCAGTTCCTGTACCGCGAGCTGGCGGCGTACCACGGCGACCCGTGGTGGTGGCGCCACCACCTCCAGGAGGCGGTCAACAACTCCGTGAACGCCGCCGTCCACGCGCTCCACCCCGGATTCGACGACGGGGTCGCGGTGATGGACCGCGAGTGGGACAACCTCGTGGTGCTCGACGCGTGCCGCGCCGACCTCTTCGAGCAGGAGGCCGACCTCGACGCGTTCGACCGGTACGAGCGGGTCACGAGCCGGGGCAGCATGACCCCCGAGTGGACCCGTCGCAACTTCGCCGGCGGGGACTACGGCGATACGGTCTACGTCTCCGCGAACCCCTTCACGGCGCTCGAGGCCGGCGACTCGTTCCACCGGCTGGTCGCGGTCTGGGAGACGGCCTTCGACGAGGAGAGTGGCACCGTGCCCCCGGAGGCGGTGGTCGAGGCGGCGCTGTTCGCCGCCGAGGACTACCCGGATAAGCGCCGCGTCGTCCACTTCATCCAGCCCCACCACCCGTTCCTGACCGACGAGGAGATGGTCGCGTACTCGGGGTGGACGGTCCGTCATCTGGTCGACGACGACCACCCCCGCCACCCCCACGACCCCTTCGAGGCGTACAGCATGGGGCTGCTCGACCGCGAGGCGGTCTGGGAGGCGTACGCCGACACCCTCTCGCTCGTGCTCGACCACGCCCTGTCGCTCGCCCGCGAGCTTCCCGGCCGGACGGTGGTCACCTCCGACCACGGTAACATGGTGGGCGAGCGCGGCTGGCCGGTGCCGACGCCGGTCTACGGGCACCATCCCCGGCTCCGGTACCCCGAGCTGGTGGACGTGCCGTGGGCGGTGCTGGAGGCCGACGACCGCCCGACGGTCACCGACGGCGCGACGGAGGACGCCCGCGCCACGCCGGACGCCGTCCGCGACCGGCTCCGCCAGCTCGGCTACGTGTGACCGGCCGCCGATCAGTACGGCTGCCCGACGGCGACTGTCCGGCCTCGGGCCCGTCCCGTGGCTCCGCAGCGACTGTCCGGCCTCGGGCCCGTCCGATGGTCCCGCCTCTCCCTCGCGTCCGTCGGACGGGGTCGCCCTGCTCCCGGTCGACGTGAACGTGGGCAGACAGCCGGTTACAGGCGCTTACAGAGACTTACAATGGCTTACAAACCGGGTGGGCGGAGCCGAGGCCACGGGCGAGCGCTTCGACCAGCCGGCTCGTGGGCTCGGCTCCGTGTGGCCCGCCAACCCGACAGCTCCGAGTGCTCGTCGAGCCGCCGATCGGTCGTCCGGGGCTCGTCGGCTCCGCCACCCACTCGCGCGAGCAGCCGGGCGGAGATTCCACGAAACGCCCGCAGAACGCTTCTTTCCCACCGCTCGCCGTCCCTCGTGGCGTTTCGCCCGAATCGAAAGAGTGGGCTTAAGTAGCTCCGTCGGGAATCCAGTGGTATGCCGAACGGAAAGTACGCCGCTCGCAAACTCAAGAAGGACCGCCAGAGTTCGCGGTGGTCCGACTCCGGGTACGCGCGGCGCGAGCGGGGGCTCGCGACGAAGTCCGACCCCCTCGAAGGCGCCCCCCAGGGGCGCGGTATCGTCCTCGAGAAGGTAGGCGTCGAGGCCAAACAGCCCAACTCCGCGATCCGGAAGTGCGTGCGGGTCCAGCTCATCAAGAACGGCAAGCAGGTCACCGCGTTCTGTCCCGGCGACGGCGCCATCTCCTTCATCGACGAGCACGACGAGGTCACCATCGCCGGCATCGGCGGCGCAAAGGGCCGCGCCATGGGCGACCTCTCCGGCGTCAACTACAAGGTCGAGAAGGTAAACGGCGTCTCGATGATCGAACTCGTCCGCGGCAACGCCGAGAAACCCGTCCGATAGCCATGTCGAGCGAAACACCCGAACCGGAGACGGAGGCCGAGACCGAGGACGCCGCGTCGGGCGTCTCGGCGAAGCTCTTCGGCACCTGGGACGTCGACGGCATCGAGTTCCGCGACCCGAGCACCCGCCGGTACGTCAGCGTCACGCCTATCGCGCACACGATGGGCCGGCACGCCACCAAGCAGTTCCAGAAGAGCGACATCTCCATCGTCGAGCGGCTGGTCAACCGGCTGATGCAGACAGAGGAGAACACCGGGAAGAAACAGCAGTCGATGCACATAGTCCGCGATGCCCTCGACGTCGTCGCCGACCGCACCGAGGAGAACCCGGTGCAGGTACTCGTCCGCGCCGTCGAGAACGCCGCCCCGCGCGAGGAGACCGTTCGGCTCAAGTACGGCGGCATCTCCGTCCCGAAGGCCGTCGACGTCGCCCCCCAGCGCCGCGTCGACCAGGCCCTGAAGTTCATCGCCGAGGGCACCCAGAAGGCGTCGTTCAAGTCGCCGACGTCGGCGTCCGAGGCCCTCGCCGCACAGCTGATCGGCGCGGCCAACTACGACGTGAGCACGTACGCCATCGGCCAGAAGGAGGAAAAGGAGCGCGTCGCGGCCGCGGCACGCTGACTTCGCCCAGTTCTTTCTCCCGGTTCCCCGGCGTGATCAGCGGCCGGTCACCGGGACGCGACGAACGCTGCCGTGGATCGCTCGCGTCCGGTTCTTCGTAGTTCAGTAGTACTGCGAAACGGAACGGCAGCAACAGCGCCCGAACAGGGACGCGGAGTGCAACTATTAACACCCCATCTTTATTTCGTATAAAATAGTAATTGCGAACCATGTGGGTGGAGGAACGCGGGCGGGACGCGGTCTGGCTCGACGACCGGGATTACGAGCGGTTCCGCGAGGCGGCGGCGACCTACCGCGAGCGGCTCCTCGTCCGGCTCGGGGGCGAGGTGGGGCTGCGACCGTTCGAGGTGGTGCAAAGCAGACCGGCCCACGTCTCCCAGTTCGTCACCGCGGAGGGGACGAGCTACTTCCTCCACGTGCCCCACGGGAAGGACGCTGGCGACGGGGGAGCGCCGCGCGAGGCCTACCTCCCGACGGGCGTGCGACGCGAGCTCCAGCGGTACGTGCGGAGCAACGGCATCGCCGAGGACCAGCGGATAATCGACGTGACGCCCAGGCGGGTCGAGATGCTCCTCGCGGACGTCGGCGGTCGGGCCGCCGAGGAGACCGGCGAGCCGGCGTTCCGGGAGGTCTCGGCGAACGACCTTCGGCGCTACTTCGCCCACCACCTCCTGGTCGAGGAGGGCGTCAACCCGCTCGTCGTGATGTCGGTCGGGGGCTGGAAGCACTTGGAGAGCCTGGCCCCCTACTTCGACCGCCCGGACCGGACCGTGATCGCCGAGGCGTTCCGGGAGACGACGTTCGGCTCTGGACCGACGGGCGACGCGAGGCGGCACGACCAGCCGCCGCCACACGTGGAGCGACTCGCGCAGGTGGCGGCCAGCGTCTTCCCCCTCGGCGACCTGCTGGCCGGCTCCTCGACCCACGCGGAGCTCCGCGAGGGGATCTGCGAGCGGCTGGCGGAGTCGGCGGCTTACCGGTTCGCCTGGATCGGAGAGGCGACGGAGGGCGGCCGGGTCGAGCCACTGACCTGGGCCGGACTGAACGAGGAGGCCCTCGACGAGCTGGTCACCGCCCACCGGACGGACGACGCGGGCGCCCCGTCTATCGACGCGGCCGCCCGGACCCGCCGGAGCCAGTTCGCCCCGGACGTGGACGCCGACGCCAGGTTCGAGCGACTGGCCGAGGAGGCGGCCGAGCGCGGCTTCCGGTCGTTCGCGGCCGTCCCCCTGGCCTTCGGCGACACCTGCTACGGGGTGCTCGCGGTCTACGCCGACCACCACGCGGCCCTCGAGGAGCGCGAGCGTGCCCTGCTCGCCGACCTCGGCGTGCAGGTCGGCCACGCGATGACGGCGATAGAGTGGGAGAAGCTCCTGCTCGCGGACTCGGTCGTCCAGCTCGAGTTCACCGTCGCCGACCGCCGATCGCCGTTCGTCGCGGCGGCCGCGGAACTCGACGCCGCCCTCCGGCTCGACGGGCTGGTGCCCGAGCGGGACAACTCCCTGCGCTGTTTTCTCAGCGTCACCGGCGCGACGCCGGCGGCCGCACTCGACGTCGCGGCGAGCCGGAGCGAGTTCACGGACGCCAGGGTCGTCCGCGAGTACGGCGACGGCGCGCTGGTGGAGCTGGTGCTGACCGAGCGCTCGCCGGTCACGACACTCGTCGAACACGGCGGCACGATCACCGAGCTCCTCGCGGAGGAGGGCCAGGAGCGGCTCGTCTGCGAGTTCTCGCCGGAGACCGACCTCCGCCAGGTCGTCGACGACCTCAAGCGGGCGTTCCCCCCCGTCGAGCTGGTCGCCAAGCGCGAGGTCGAGCGGGCCGCGCGGACGCCGACGCTCCTCCGGGCGACCCTCGAGGACCGGCTCACCGACAAGCAGCTCTCGGTGCTCCAGACCGCCTACCTGGCCGGCTACTTCGAGTGGCCCCGGGCCACGACCGCCGAGGAGCTGGCGGCGTCCATCGGCATCTCCTCGCCGACGCTGCACAACCACCTCCGGAAGGCCGAGCAGAAGCTCCTGACCACGTTCTTCGAGGAGGGGGGCCCGGACGGGCAGTAGCAGGGGCGACTGTCCGATGGGCGGTAGCAGGGGGCGACTGTCCGATGGGCGGAAGGGGGTTCACGGGTCGACGAGTTCCCGGACGATCCAGACCGGATCCGGCCGGATTGCGAGATACTAACTATCTAGGCAGGCGGGACCGCCGCCGACCCTGCCGCACCCACGCCGTCGCAGTCTCCCGGTTTCCCGGACTCGTCGGCCCGAACCGGGTGCTCGTCGTCACGGAGCCGGGAGGAACCGGCGGCCGACCGGTTTCGTTTCATCGAGCAGGCAGAGAAACAATCGAGACGGCCCGGTTCTCCCGGTTTCGCCCTTTGTATAGCTAGTGCGTGTGGTTAACTTTACCAGATTCAATTATCCTGTGGGTCTCAATGACAGATTCTACAGCGGAGGGCGAACTCGAAGCACGGTTGTCAGAACAGGAGTACTTCAGACCACCGTCGAAGTTCGTCGGGCAGGCCAACGTCAGCGACCCGGCCGTCTACGACCGGTTCGGCGAGTTCCCCGACGGGTTCGAGGAGTACGCCAACTTACTCGACTGGAACGAGCCGTACGAGCAGGTGCTCGACGCGAGCGACCCGCCGTTCTACCGGTGGTTCACCGGCGGCGAGCTGAACGCCTCGCAGAACTGCATCGACCGCCACCTCGACGAGCGCAAGAACCAGACCGCGCTGCTGTGGGAGGGCGAGGACGGCGCACAGGAGAACATCACCTACCAGGACCTCTACCGCGAGGTGAACGAGTTCGCGGCGGCGCTGAAGGACGTCGGCGTCCAGGAGGACGACATCGTCACACTCCACCTGCCGATGCTGCCGGCGCTGCCCATCACGATGCTCGCGTGTGCGCGCATCGGCGCGCCGCACAGCGAGGTGTTCGCGGGCTTCTCGGCGGCCGCGCTCGCCGAGCGCATCGACGACGCCGAGAGCGACCACGTCGTCACGGTCGACGGCTACTACCGGCGCGGGGAGTTCCTGGACCACAAGCAGAAGGCCGACCAGGCCTGCGAGATGGCCGACCGGGACGTCGAGAGCGTGCTGGTCTGGACCCGTCACGACGAGCTCCACCCCGACGTCGACCTGGTGGACGGCCGCGACGTGCTCGTCGACGACCTGCTCCACGACAACCGGCGGGCGCGCGTAGAGCCGGTGAGCCGGGCCGCGGAGGACCCGCTCTTCCTGATGTACACCTCGGGGACGACGGGCAAGCCGAAGGGCTGCCAGCACCGCACGGGCGGCTACCTGGCCTACGTCACCGGCACCTCGAAGTACGTCCTCGACATCAAGCCCGAGGACACGTACTGGTGTGCGGCAGACATCGGGTGGATCACGGGCCACTCGTACATCGTCTACGGGCCGCTCGCGCTCGGGACGACCAGCGTGATGTACGAGGGTGCACCCGACCATCCGGACAAGGGGCGCACCTGGGAGATCGCCGAGAAGTACGACGTGGACATCTTCCACACGTCGCCGACGGCGGTCCGGATGTACATGAAGTGGGGCGAGCAGTACCCCGAGGAGTACGACTTCGACTTCCGCCACATGACCACGGTCGGCGAGCCCATCCAGCCCGAGGCGTGGCTCTGGTACTACACCCACATCGGGAACGATGACGCCGTCATCGTGGACACCTGGTGGCAGACGGAGACCGGCGGCCACCTCATCACCAACCTGCCCGCGCTCCAGGACATGAAACCCGGCAGCGCGGGCGTGCCGGCCCCCGGCATCAAGCCGGCCATCTACGACGACAACGGCGACGAGGTCGAACCGGCCAGCGGCCGGGCGGGCAACCTCGTCATCGAGCGGCCGTGGCCGGGCATGCTCCAGACGGTGTACGGCGACGACGAGCGGTTCATCTCGACGTACTGGGCCGACTTCTCCGACACCGACAGCGACGACTGGCACGACTGGGTGTACAAGGCCGGCGACGGCGCGGTCCACGCCACGGACGGCTACTACCGCATCCTCGGCCGGCTCGACGACGTGATGAACGTCGCCGGCCACCGCCTCGGGACGATGGAGCTCGAGTCCGCTGTCTCCGAGGTCTCGGACGTCGCCGAGGCCGCGGTCGTCGCCCGGAGCGACCCCGAGAAGGGCGAGGTGCCCGACGTGTACGTCATCGTGCGCGAGGGAGTCGAGGCGAGCGACGCGGTCCGCGACCGCATCGTGCAGGCCGTCGAGGACGAGATCGGGCCGTTCGCCCGGCCGGCGAACGTCATCTTCGTCGACGACCTGCCGAAGACGCGCTCGGGGAAGATCATGCGGCGGCTCCTCGAGAACATCTCGAACGACCAGGAGCTCGGTGACACGACCACGCTGCGCGACCCGAGCGTGCCAGAACAGATCCACGAACAGGTACACGGAGACTGATCACCAATGCCAGCTGACACGGACACCGGCAATCCCGCACCGCTCGGTCTCGTGGGCTTCGGCCTCACGACCGTACTACTGAGTCTCGTCAACGCGAACCTGCTGCCCGGCGCGGGCGAGGCGGTCGTCATCCCGCTCGCCTTCGCGTTCGGCGGGACGATGCAGATCATCGCGGGTATCATGGAGTATCGAGAGGGGAATACGTTCGGCACCGTCGCGTTCAGCAGTTACGGCGCGTTCTGGTGGTGGTTCGGCCTACTTCTGATCTTCGGGAACAACGGATGGGTCAGCCTCGACGGCGCAGGCACCACCATCGGCGTGGCGCTCATCCTCTGGGGGCTGTTCACGACGTACATGTGGATCGGCACCTTCCGCCTGAACTGGGCGCTCTGGAGCGTGTTCCTCCTCCTGGCGGTCACGTTCTACCTGCTCGGCTTCGGCGACCTGCTCGGCGCAACCGGGCTCGCCGTCGCGGGCGGCTACCTGGGAATCCTCACCGGGCTCGACGCCATGTACGTCAGCTTCGCCGAGGTGACCAACTGGTGTTTCGACGGCGAGGTGCTCCCGCTCGGCGGCGTCCCCTACGCCGGCGGCGGGCAGCGGGCCGAGCCGGCCGACTGATTCCGCCGACCACCCATTCTTTCGACGCGCTGTCGACGAGCGACAGCGCGGACGCCCGACTGGCTGTCGATGGCGGTCTGGAACCGACAACGGGCTCGTCAGTCGGCGGCCGGGTCGGGCTGGGTCGAGACGTAGTCGCGAACCGCGTCCACGAGCGCCCGCCGGTAGCCGCTCTCGTCGATGTCGGCGGCGAGCGACTCGAACCGGCGCTTGAAGCCGTCGACGTCCACGTCGGGGGCGTCCTCCCCGGCCGCGTACGCCAGGTCGTAGATGCGGTGGTCAGGGGGGACCAGGTCGTGGCGCTCGACGAGCGCCAGCGCGAAGGCCGCGTTGACGGCCGTGATCTGCGGGTCGGCGCCGGGCGTGAGCCGCTGGCTGCCGGCCCGGGGTGGGAGCGTCGGCCGGTCGGCGACGGCGGCGGCCAGCTCCGACTCGAGGAAGGCGACGAGCTTGTCGGTCGGACCGACGCTGAGCGTGATGTCGTCGGCGTAGATGTCCTTCATGTGGTTGGCGATCTGGTAGCACTGCGAGAGCACGCGGCGCTCGACCCGGCGACCGGCGAGCGCCAGGAACAGCGCCTCCTCCGTGGGGATGACGTGGGAGGGGTGGTCGCCCTCGTAGCGGCACATGTGGGCGAACTCGTGGAGCGCGAGTTCGCGGCCCATCGCACTCGACGCCGCCGCCAGCGAGATGTTCAGGACGTGGCGGTCGGCGTAGTGGCCGACCCAGGTCCGCTCGTCGGGGTTCTCCCTGACGCGGACGTACACCGGCAGGTCGAGGTCGTACTCGGTCTCGAGGAGGTCGCGCGCGCGGAGAAACGGCGTCGCGGGGCTCCGACCCTCCACGCGGAGTTCCATGTGTGTCTCTATCACGGCCGGGTCGGGCATGACTCTTACGACGTATGCAAGAGAGTACCAAACGGCCGAAAACGCCCGCATCGGCGGCGGGGAAACACTATCCTTTTGAACCCGCTTCCAGTAGTTGCTCCCATCATGGGCAGACGAAAGAAGATCGTAGAACAGTGCGAGCGGCTGATGGACAAACCGGAGCAGATCCGGAACATCGCCATCGCCGCCCACGTCGACCACGGCAAGACCACGCTCACCGACAACCTCCTCGCGGGTGCCGGCATGATATCCGATGAGACCGCCGGGCAGCAGCTCGCGATGGACACGGAGGAGGACGAGCAGGAGCGCGGCATCACCATCGACGCGGCCAACGTCTCGATGACCCACCACTACGAGGACCGGGACTACCTCATCAACCTCATCGACACGCCCGGCCACGTCGACTTCGGCGGCGACGTGACCCGCGCCATGCGGGCGGTCGACGGCGCGATGGTCGTCGTGGACGCCGTCGAGGGCGCGATGCCCCAGACCGAGACGGTCGTCCGGCAGGCGCTCCGCGAGGGCGTCAAGCCGACGCTGTTCATCAACAAGGTCGACCGCCTCATCTCCGAGCTCCAGGAGGGGCCACAGGAGATGCAGGAGCGCCTTTTGAAGGTCATCCGCGACGTGAACGAGCTCATCCGCGGGATGACCGAGGACGTGGACGTCGACTGGACGGTCTCCGTCGAGGACGGCACGGTCGCGTTCGGCTCTGCCCTCTACAAGTGGGGCGTCTCGCTACCCTCGATGCAGGAGACCGGCATCGACTTCGCGGACATCATCGATCTCGAGCGCGCCGATAAGCGCCAGGAGCTCCACGAGCGGACGCCGCTCTCGAACGTCGTCCTCGACATGGTCTGCGAGCACTTCCCGAACCCCATCGTGGCCCAGCCCAGCCGCGTGCCGACCATCTGGCGCGGCGACGCCGACAGCGACCTCGCCCACCAGATGCGAGACGTCGACCCGACCGGCGAGGTCATCTTCATGGTCACGGACATCTCCATGGACCCGCACGCCGGCGAGATCGCCACCGGGCGCGTCTTCTCGGGCACGCTGGAGAAGGGCCAGGAGCTCTACGTCTCCGGCACCGCCGGGACGAACCGCATCCAGAGCGTCGGGCTGTTCATGGGCGGCGAGCGCGAGGAGGTCGAGCGGGTCCCGGCGGGCAACATCGCCGCCGTCACGGGCCTACGCGACGCCATCGCCGGCTCGACGGTCTCCTCGGTCGAGATGACGCCGTTCGAGTCCATCGAGCACATCTCCGAGCCGGTCATCACGAAGTCCGTCGAGGCGAAGTCGATGGACGACCTGCCGAAGCTCATCCAGACGCTCCAGCAGGTCGCCAAGGAGGACCCGACCATCAAGGTCGAGATCAACGAGGACACCGGCGAGCACCTCATCTCCGGGCAGGGCGAGCTCCACCTGGAGGTCATCACACAGCGCATCGAGCGCAACCAGGGCATCCCGGTCAAGACCGGCGAGCCCATCGTCGTCTACCGCGAGGCCGCGCGCCAGCAGTCCCACGAGGTCGAGGGTCGCTCGCCCAACCGCCACAACCGCTTTTACATCTCGGTCGAGCCCCTCGGCGACGAGATCGTCGAGAAGATCCACCTCGGCGAGGTCTCGATGGGCATGCCCGAGATCGAGCGCCGCGAGGCGCTCCAGGAGGCGGGCATGGGCAAGGACACCTCGCAGAACGTCGAGCACATCTTCGCCACCAACATCTTCGTCGACGACACGAAGGGCATCCAGCACCTGAACGAGACGATGGAACTCGTCATCGAGGGCCTGGAGGAGGCACTCGACGAGGGCCCGCTGGCCGCCGAGCCGGTCCAGGGCGCGCTCGTCCGCCTCCACGACGCCCGCCTGCACGAGGACGCCATCCACCGCGGGCCCGCCCAGGTCATCCCGGCGGTCCGCCAGGCGGTCCACCGGGCGCTCATCGACTCGAAGATCGCGCTGCTCGAACCCATCCAGGACGTCCGCATCGACGTGCCCGCGGACTACATGGGTTCGGCCTCGGGCGAGATCCAGGGCCGCCGCGGCCGCGTCGACGACATGTACCAGGAGGGCGACCTGATGGTCGTCGAGGGCATCGCGCCGGTCGAGGAGATGATCGGCTTCTCCAGCGACATCCGTAGCGCCACGGAGGGGCGGGCCTCCTGGAACACGGAGAACGCCGGCTTCCGGGTGATGGCGGACAACCTCCAGCCCGAGAAGATCAACGAGATACGCGAGCGCAAGGGGATGAAGCTCGAAC
>Ga0102959_1000166_pt1 | contig 21569 bp, 17 predicted proteins | sample SalPonF2_B_D2_MG_FD_84520 | JGI IMG/M metagenome (GOLD analysis project Ga0102959, IMG submission 84520) | Salt pond soil microbial communities from South San Francisco under conditions of wetland restoration - Salt Pond MetaG SF2_B_D2_MG ...
CGTGATGGTCATCAAGCGGAGCCTGAACCCGGGCTTCGCCGGCGTGGACAACGAGCTGTTCTACATGGACAACACGGCCATGGTCTTCGGCGACGGCAAGAAGACCATCCAGGCGATTACCGAGGCGATGAAGGCGTCCTGAGCGAATCCCCCCATCGCGGCGATTACGTGGGCGCGCCCGGATGGGCCGCGGTCGCCGTCTTCGCCCGGCGTCCGGAGAGAGGATCAACCCGCCCCGGTCCGCTCGACCGTTGGGGAACCCCCGCTATGTGTTGCGCTTCACGAGGAACACCTTGTTGCCGCGATCGTTGTAGTGCACGTCATCCATGTAGGCGTGCATCAGCATGATGCCGCGCCCGCACGGCTTTTCGAGATTCTCATCGGCCGTGGGGTCCGGCACGTCTTCCGGGTGGAAGCCGGGGCCCTCGTCCTGAATGGTGATGCGGGCTTCTTCGGCGGTGACCTCGTAGCAGACGGTGACGGTCTTGGACTGGTCGCGCCGGTTGCCGTGCTTGATGGCGTTGTTCAGCCCCTCCTCCATCGCCAGGCGCACGGCGAAGGATGCGACCTCGCTGTATCCATGGCGGTCCAGTTCGCGGAGAACCTGCTCCTCCAGTTCCTTCGCCGCCGTCAGATCGGAAGGTATGACCCGTTCTTGCACCGCAGTCCGTCCGTTCAATGGCGAGCCGCTACGTCAGGCTGTCCAGCGCCTGGTGACGGGACTCGGAAATCTGGAATATCTCGTTGAGCCGGGTGATCACGAACACCTCGTAGATCGCCGGCTGAATGTTGCACAGCCGCAGGTGGCCCTTCTTCTCGCGGATGCGCTTGTGCAGCGTGATGAGCATGCCCAGGGCGCTGGAGGACATGTGCGAGACATTCGCGAAGTCCAGCACCAGTTTCGGCCTCTCCGCCTCGGCCACCAGCGCGTTGAGTTTCTCGCCAATCTGGGAAATGCTGATCTCGTCGAGGATCTTGCGGTCGGCAAGCTCCACGACGGTGATATCGTTCTCCACGGTTACATTCAGCCGAGGGGCTTCTTCGCGCATCGGATGTCTCCTTGCATCGGCGCCGCAGCGCACACGGACAGACAGGTCCACTGGCAGGATACTAGGAGCCGCCCGTGGGCGTGTCAAGACAACTGGCCGGGCGCCTTACGTCAGCGCCTGGATGATGTTCGCCAGCAGGCTCACCGCCAGCGCCGCCGCGAGGATCGCCAGCAGCACCTTCAGGTTCGCCCCTTCCGGCTCAACCGCGACCTCCTCCGACCCGCGCCGGTTGACGCGGTCGAACGCGCTGTCCGTTCCGGCGTCATTGGCCAAGCCGGTGAGGATGGTCTCGTCGATCCGCTTGCGGGCCTGCAGCGGCGGCTCGCCCCGCTGGATCGCCTCCAGGTCCAGCAGCAGGTCCGTCGTCGACGTGTACCGGCGGCCGCGGTCTTTGGCCATCATCACCTCGACCACCTCGCCCAGCCCCGCCGACAGGTCCGTGTTGATGTGGTCCGGCGGCGTGAGCGGCTCCTTGAGGTGCTTGTGCATCACGGCCGCCGGCGTGGGCGCCTCGAAGGGAACCTTGCCGGTCACCACGTGGTACAGCGTGGCCCCCAGCGAGTAGATGTCCGCGCGGAAGTCGATGCTCATTTCCCCCCGAATCTGCTCCGGGGAGATGTAGTACGGCGTGCCGAACGCCCGGCCGGCCTCCGCCTGGGCGGCCGCGGAGTCCGACGCGCCGCGGGCCAGGCCCATGTCCGCCAGCTTCGCCACGCCGTCGGTGGTGATCATGATGTTCTTGGGCTTCACGTCCCGGTGGATCAGCCCCTGGCGATGGGCATGCTCCAGCGCCTTGGCGATCTGGATGATCACGTCCAGGGCCTCGGCTTCCGAAAATTTCTTGCCGGAGGCGATCTCGTCGTAGAGCGTGTGGCCCTCCACGTACTCCATCACGAAGTAGTGGTAGCCGCCGGCCTCGCCCACGTCGATAGCCTGCACGATGTTCGGGTGGTTCAGCCTGGCCGCCGCCTTGCCCTCTTTGTAGAAGCGGTCCACGTACTCCGGGTTCTCGGAGAACTTCTTTGGCAGCACCTTGATCGCCACCACCCGGTCCAGGCTGATCTGCTTGGCCTTGAACACCGTCGCCATCGCCCCCGCGCCCAGCTTGCTGAGCATCTGGTAGCCGGGGATCTGCCCGCCCTTGCGGGTTTCCTCGATGGAGTTCTTGATCCGATCCACCTGCCGCCGCGTGACCACGCCCCGCTCGACCATCACCTCGGCGAGCGTCTTGTGTCCCGCCTCCTCGCCGTTGCGCACAGAGAGGCACTCGTTCACATCTTCCGGCGTGGCGAGGTTCATGGAGACGACCTGCCGCCCGAGTTCCGTGTCCATCGAGGCCATCGGCGAGGGCGCTGTCCGGCCGGGCGCGCCCGGGCCGTCCTGTCCGCTCTTGCCGTCGGCGGATACGTTATCCGTACTGCCTGTCATGTGCGTATACCTTGGAGGATGTGTGTCGCTCAACTTCCGCGTTTAGCCCGCGGACTTTACAACCGCCAATCCGGTGCGTCAATGACTGCCGCCCGCTACTTTCCATCTTACGTTATGCAAAGGACTCCCGTTCGTTTTCATCGCGTTGCGGCCGCGGCGTACGCCCGCGCCGGGCCGAGTTCATCGTGGTGCAGGCCCGCTTTGTGGAGAAACGCCCGCAGTTCCCAGCACAGGTGGCACTTGCCGGCGTAGCCCTCCCGCCGTCGATAGCCGCTCTTTTCGGCGGCCGGCAAAAGCTCCACCGGCCCTCCGCGGGCCAGGGCAGAGACCACCGGCCGGGCCTCGTGCTCCTCGTCCAGCCGCCGCCAGAGGTCCGCCATCGCGGGGCCCCCGCCTTCGGCCCTCGCCCGCCCAAGCAATATTCCAGCGCAAACGCCGGGCATGACGGCGCCATCCGGCCATACATGCACGTGCCGCCCGCGAAGCAGAACACTCCTGCAAGGCATATCGGCGTAATGATCTGCCGGCTTTGGAGATAGAAGCGGGGCAATTTCCGCGGCCGCCCGGCCGGCCAGGCGGTCGGCCCCGCCGGCGGCGTATGCGGCGAACAGCGCCGCCCGCCGGTCGGCAGGCAGGTGGGCGGTGTCGTGCCCGTGGTCGAGCCAGCTCCGCCAGCGGACCTGCACGCGGTCCGCGCCGAGCAACTCTTCGGCCACGCGCGCCGCCAGGCGGCACCGCTCGATCGGCACGAACTGCTGGTGGTACGGATCGGCGGAAATGGCGAACCGCTGCATGCCGCGGGCGTCCAGGGCGCGCAGCCGGTCTCGCACAATGGCCGCGCCGGTCGCCCAGAAGGCGTTGGTCTCCACCTTGTCCAGCGGCGCGCGGGCCATGACGCCCTGTTCGCCGGCCCGCCGGCACACCTCCAGCAGCAGCGGCCAGTCGCCGAACGGCTCCCCGCCGGTCAGGTGCACGCGGCAGCCGTGCGGACTCGCCTCGGCGAGTTGCCGCCAGAACGCCAGCGCGTCGGCGGCGGACATCCACCGCGTGTTTTCGGGCCCGCAGCACAGGTAGCAGGACGCGCAGGCGGCGTTGCAGCCGTCGGTCAGCAGCAGTCCGGCGAAGGACCAGTGCTTCACGGGCATGGGCCGGCTTCGGTTCGCGCGGGGCATCCGCGCATTGTACGTTTGGTCCGAGGCGGGGCCAAGCAGTACAATGCCGCCCGGCGCGACGGACAGCGCCCCGCCAAACGTGAACGTGGACATGACCGAGCCAGCGACCGACAAAAGCCCCGCCCCCGCCCGGCGCCGCAAGGCGCGAGACTTCAACCTGTTCGTCTACGGCACGCTGATGGACCCCTATGTGTTCCGGGCCGTCCTGGGCAAGAGCCTGGTGGACGACCCCGCCCGCGCCGACGGCAAGCAGGTGCTGCTGGCCCGCGACGCCGTGCTGCCGGGCTACAAGAAGGTCAGCCCGGACAACACGTATCTCTACGCCGTTCCGGACCCCCACGGCCGCATCCGCGGGTATCTCATCGGCCCGCTGCCGGGAGAAGACCTCGACGCCCTGCTGAAGTACGAGGGGCGCAACTACTCGCGCAAGCGGCTCCGCGTGCAGACCAAGGACGGCACGGAGCCGTGCCTGGTGTTCATCGGCCGACTCAAGCAGTTGGAGTATTCCTTCGGCACCGCCTTCCGCGACCCGCTCAAGCAGGAAATCCTCCTCCAGGACAAAATCGACGCCGCCCTGCTGGAGGATGAGCGCGAAGTGCTCCAGACGGAGGAGAAGACCTCCCGCCGAGCCATGGGCGAACTGCGCGGCTCGACCATCCGCGACATCATGCGGCAGCATTTCGACACCGGCGGCATCAGCGACTACGCCATCCGTCAGCTATTGAAGGACACGCCGCTGCCGGACTTCTCCCGCATCACGAAAGACCCGGAAGCCCGCGCCCTGGCCGGCAACTACCTGGCCATGGTCGTCCGGCAGGTGATCTTCAACCAGTTCGAGGAGAACATCCGCCGGGAATTCCGCTACGAGCTGGACCACATGCGCCTGCGGGAGGCGTTCTACGAGCGGACCGTCAGTTCGTTGGTGGCCCTGCGGATGCTGAACGCCAACGCGGGGCTGCTGAACATCATCGTGGGCGACTGCCTGGTGGACCTGGACTTCGACGAACACCGCCTGGTGGACTACGTTCGATGGGCCGTGTCCGCGTCGGATTCCGTGTACGACCCCGCCTTCGCCAAGCGGCAGTTGCAGTACGTCCGCACGCACATGGGGCACGGGCACGTGCCCATCGGCGCGGAACTGGAGTTCTCCAACATCGGCCACCGCGTGATCCAAGACCCGGACGGCCAAAGCGTGCGAGACTCGCGCTACGACGGCTTTCTGTACTTCAACGACTTCGGCCTGAACGTGCTGACGTGGAAGCTCGGCGGCCACGTGGACGACCATCACCGCAAGCACTCCGGCGCCCACCGGCGCGGGTTCTTCGAGATCGCCCTGGGCAATGTGTCGATCGAGGCGAATCTCTCCAAGCCGATCACCGACGACCCGTGGCTGCTGAACCAGTTCATCCAGGAGGCGCAGCGGTTCTACGACATCGAGCCGCACAGCGTGCACATTTCCTTCCAGCTCCGCAGCCAGAACCGCCCCATCCGCGACCGCCTGCTGCCGGTGGGCGTACTGAAGTGCCTCTTCGCCCTCGGCGGCGACGCCCGGCGCCATGCCGACGGCGCGTTCCGCGTGGATCGCCTTTGCGGCACGGAGATCGTCGCCCAACCGCCCAAGGCGGCGCTGCTGTTTTCCGAGATCTCCCGCCGCCGCAGCCGGGACCTGACGGAGGGCGAGCCCATCGGCCGCGACCCGCACGACACCGGCCGCTACGTCCAGCAGTTCCGCTTCCCGCGGCTTTCGCCGGAGACGAACTACGAGGTGCTCGCCCTGGCCCTCAAGGGCATTCAGATCGACCTGACGCCCGGCACCTTCCTGCGCCCGGCCCAGTACGAGACCAGCCGCAAGCATCGCGCCGTGTACGAGGAACTGCTGGAATGGGGCGCCCGGCCTGCGCCGATCAGCGAAGAAGACCGCCGGAGGTTCCTCACCCACGTGCATGACGGGCTGATGACCGAGCGCCGCGGCAAACCCGCCCACGGAGAGGCGTACATCGCCTGGGCCATCAGCAGGCTGGAGGAACTGCTGGCCGAGTTCAATGCCGAAGCCGCCTCCCCACCGAAGCCCGCCTCGACCGGCCGGCCGTAAGGCCGGCGCTGCCGCCCGGAAAAGCGCCCCCCTCCAGGCGGTTACTTGGCGGACGCCTTGCCATCGCGCGCGGGGCCCGGGCGCTCGCCGGTGAGGATGTAGTCGGCATAGGCCCGCCCCAGCGGGTCGTCTTCGCTGAACCTCCGGAGCCTCGCCGCGTATTCGCGGGCGGCGCCGCCGCGGTCGGTGTTGTGCTTCACGAACGTCGCCAGCAACAGCAGTTGGGCCTCGTTGTCGATCCCCTTCCGCTCCAGGCGCTTGTCGAGGCGGGCCATCTCGCGCTGCAACTCGTCCTTGTGGATCTGGTCCACCAGGGCCACCTTCGTCTCCATCAGCGGCGGAAAGATCTCCAGCGCCCGCCGCAGGTGGAACGCGGCCGAAAGAGGCTCTCCCGCCCCGAACAGCGCCACCGCCCGCCCCAGCGGGGCCAGCGGATTGCGATTGTCGATCAACGAGGCGTAGTGGAAGTCGGCCGCGGCCCGGTAGTACGCCCGGTTGGAGAGGTTCGCCTCCGCGGACTTCATGTGCCGGTTGAAGACGTCCTGGCTCTTGCCGGCAAGCGAATGCAGCACGATGCCGCTGCCGTCGGTCATGGACACGCCTTGCTCCTGCCCCTCGGCCGGTCGCTTCCCGTCCTCCGTGGCCGGCGGGGGAAGGCTCCCATCCGGCATCTTGGGCATCTCGCCCTCGCCGGCTTGGGTCTGCTCGCCCATGAAGCGCAGCAGGTCGAAGTACACATCCTGGTTGGCGGCCGGCAGATTCGCCGCGGTCCGGCCCGTCAGCGGCCCGCCGCGCGTCGCCCCGCCGTCTTCCGCGCCGTCGGGCAGGGTCTGGCCGGCGCGGTCCGTCACGTCGCCCGTTACGCGGGCATCCACGCGGTCCTCCACGCGCGTATCCTGGAGGCCCTCCGGCCGGTCGGCCTCCTGCTGATCATCCATCTGCGCGAACTGCCGGGCAAGCTGCTCGCGGTCTTCGCGGCTGAGCACGCCGAACAGCCGCGCGGTGCGGGCGCGGGCGGCCTGCTCGCCGGTGCGCACGCCGGCGGCGGAGGGCAGCGCGTCGGTCGCCAGGGGCATTCCCGGCGAATCATCCAGGTTGATCGTGCTCGTCGGCAGGGCCGCTTTGTACTGCTCCAAGGCCGCCTGGTAGAGTTGCTGGGTTCTCCGCGTGTCGATGCGCTGGAAGAGCGGCTCGCTCGTGCCGGATGCGTTCGCCCCACGGGAGATGGCGCCGCTGTTCAGCACGGTCTGATTGCGGGAGAAGTACGGCGTCGCGTAGTACGTGCCGCCGGCCAGCACATCCTGCAGACTGACCGACTGACGGCGGAAGGTGTCCAGCCCGGCCGTCGGAAGCGTGAGGTTCAACTGGTCCGGCGCGAAGTACCCCGTCCGCCCGCTGAACGCCCCCAGCCCGGACACCTGCCCGGTGACGTACAACTGGCTGTCGACGCGGATGCCTTGCACCGGGGCGTTGCGGCCCCGGCTTCCCAATTGCGGATTGGCGTCCAGCACGTTGCCAGTATCCTGCAGGCGCACCTGCCCTGCCGCCGTGGCCGCCGCCAGCATGCCCGCCGCCACCGCCACTATTGCATTCCACGTATTCATGGCTCACCTTCCCCTCAAGACCGCATGCCGCCCATCATTCTGTTTGACGCGCCGCGAAGGGCGTGGTTCCCGAACCGCCCGCCAACGACGCCCCGCCCGGCAGTGTAGCGAACCCCTCTCTCGCTTTCCACGGCCGCTTCGCCATGCCGGTTGGCCGTCGAAACTTACATCGGCCGGAACGTCCGGCCGCCTGATACATTCTACGCGCGCCGCACCGCGGCGGGCGAGAGGCCCGCTTGGGCGGCCGAGCGGCGCTCACATAACATCCTCATTTGGTGCAACTTCGAGGCCGTGATTGCCGATGAAGGCCCCGGTGTGGATAATGCGCACCTGGCGAGGCCGGCCTCCGGGCGTACCGGGCGGCCGTGCGCCTCGTTCTACCCAACCCGAGAGCAAACCATACCGGCGGACCTATGCGACCATTACGAACATTCACGATTCGCCCTTCCCTGCCCGAGAAGCTCGCGCCCCTGCTGGAGATCGCCAACAACCTGTGGTGGTCCTGGCACGGCGACGCACAGGACCTCTTCCGCCGGCTGGACCCGGACGGCTGGGAGCAGTGCTACCACAACCCCGTGGCGCTGCTCGGCCGGACAGACCAGTCGCGCCTGGCGGAGATCGGCCGGGACGAGGGCTTCATCGCCCACGTCAACCGCGTGCATCGGCGGCTGCGGGACTATCTGGAAAACCCCGGCTGGTGGCCGAAGACCTACGGCGGAGACCGCAGGCCCAAGGTGGCCTACTTCTGCGCGGAGTTCGGCCTCAGCGAATGCCTGCCGATCTACTCCGGCGGCCTGGGCGTGCTGGCCGGAGACCACCTCAAGAGCGCCTCGGAACTGGACATCCCGCTGGTGGGCATCGGCATGCTCTACCAGCAGGGCTACTTCCGCCAGCGGCTCAACGCCGACGGCTGGCAGCTCGAGCTGTTCCCCCGCAACGACTTTCACAACATGCCGGTGGAGCCGGTGCGGGCGGAGGATGGCTCGGACCTGCAGATCGCCGTGGACATGCCCGGCCGGCAAGCCAAGGCGCAGATATGGAAGGCGCAGGTCGGCCGCATTACGCTTTACCTGCTGGACACCAACGTGCCGGAGAACAACCCGGAAGACCGGCACATCACCGCCCAGCTCTACGGCGGCGACCAGGAAATGCGCATTCGGCAGGAAATCCTGCTCGGCATCGGCGGCGTGCGGGCCTTGGAGGCCTTGGGCATCGAGCCGAAGGCCTACCACATGAATGAAGGCCACTCGGCCTTTTTGGGCCTGGAGCGCATCCGCAACCTGATGAACGAGCGCGGCGTGGGCTTCGACGAAGCCATGCAGGCCGTCGCCGCCTCCAACGTGTTCACCACGCACACGCCGGTCCCGGCCGGCAACGACGCCTTCGAGCCGTGGCTGATCGACAAGTACTTTTCCGGCTACTGGGGCCAGCTCGGACTCTCGCGGGACCAGTTCATCGCCCTCGGCCGCCAGGAGCCGGGCAACCCGGATGAGCCCATGAGCCTCACGGTGCTGGCCCTGCGGCTCAGCGGCTTCCGCAACGGCGTCAGCAAGCTGCACGGGGCCGTCAGCCAGAAGCTGTGGGCCAACGTGTGGGAGGGCATCCCCACCAACGAGGTGCCGATATCGAGCATCACCAACGGCATCCACACGCCCACGTGGATCAGCCACGACCTGGCGGACCTGTACGACCGGTACCTCGGCCCCGGCTGGCACGAGAAGCCCACGGACATGGACGTGTGGAAGTCCGCCTACCACATTCCGGACACGGAACTGTGGCGCACGCACGAGCGCCGTCGCGAGCGGCTGGTGGCGTTCTGCCGCGGTCGGCTGCGCCAGCAGCTCGCCAAGCGCGGGGCGGGCGCCTCGGAACTGGCCCGGGCCGACGAAGTGCTGGACCCGGAAGCCCTGACCATCGGCTTCGCCCGGCGGTTCGCCACGTACAAACGGGCGAGCCTGATTCTCTCGGACCTCGACCGCCTCGCGCGGCTGCTGAGCAACGAGGGGCGGCGCCTGCAGATTCTCTTCGCCGGCAAGGCCCACCCGCGGGACAACCCCGGCAAAGACCTCATCCGGCAGATCGTCCACTCCTGCCGCAAGGAGCCGTTCAGCCGCGGCATGGTGTTCCTGGAAGACTACGACATGAACGTCGCCCGCTACATGGTGCAGGGCGTGGACGTGTGGCTCAACACGCCGCTCCGGCCGATGGAGGCCTCCGGCACCAGCGGCATGAAGGTGGCCGCCAACGGCGGGCTGAACGTGTCCATCCTGGACGGCTGGTGGGCCGAGGGCTACACGCCGGAGGTCGGCTGGGCGATCGGCTCCGGCGAAACGTATGACGACCTGGAGTACCAGAACGCCGTCGAAGGCCAGGCGCTCTACGACCTGCTGGAGAAGGAAGTGGTGCCGCTGTTCTACGACCGCGGGGCGGACAACCTGCCGCGAGGCTGGATCGCCAAAATGAAGGCCGCCATGGGCGAACTGGCCCCGGTCTACAACACCAACCGCATGGTCCGGCAGTACGCCGAGCGGTTCTACGCCCCGGCCGGGCGGCACTGGGACGAACTCATGGCCGACGACATGGCCCGCGCCAGGCAGCTCAACGCCTGGAAAGACCAGATGCGCCGCGAGTTCGGCCATGTGCGCGTGGAGAGCGTCCGCGACGACATGGACGCCGACGCCGGCGCCCAGGTCGGCAAAGACCTCACCGTCCAGGCCGTGGTCAAGCTCGGCCAGCTCCGGCCGGAAGACGTGGTGGTGGAGTTGTACTTCGGCCCGCTGGACGATGACGGCCAGCTCAGCGAGGGCCAGGCCCTGCCCATGGAGCAGATGAACGCCGACGAGGACGGCGGCGTGCACTACGCCGTCCGCATGCCCGCCACCCGCAGCGGCATGACCGGCTACACCGTGCGCGTGATGCCGCGCCACCCGGACCTGGCCAACTCCCGCAGCATGGGCCTGATCCGCTGGGCGTAGCGCGCGTTTTCAACGCAGAGGGTGCGGGAAGCGAAGAGAGCACCATGGGGCAGATGCACAGATGACACCAGAGAGCTTGGGACAGGAAGCACTGAGAAATGCTGCCGAGACGTTCGCGAGCCTTGTAACTGCTAAGGTCAAGGTGTTCAGGGAGCTATGCGCCGAAAAGGAGAACACGGAGGTTACTGGTGATTTCGTTGAGGAGATGCTTCGAGGCTACATCAACTCGTGGCTGGCCCCAATGGGCATATACCCGGGCAGCTTGGTCTCACCAAGGCATAAGCGCAAGCTCAAGCAGATCGATGGTCTGATCTGGCAACCCTCATTCGGGCCGCCAGTATTGAGAGAAGGCAACACTCTCCTGCTTCACCCCAACACGGTCAGAGCGATTGTCGAGCTCAAGACTTCTGTCGAGTCCGTGCGGCACTTGCACGACCGGCTGTCAGATCTGTGGGAGGAACTCAAACCAACCGAACATAGCGCCAGGGACGCAATGGGAATCATCCTCTTCCACAACGGAAACCCGGAGACGGCCAGCAACCCGCACTGGCGCACGGTCGATGGCAACCGCGAGCCACTGCACACTCGGGCCGTCAATGCACACCCCATCTACATCCTGTTCGAGCGAAGAGGGCAGTTCGACTACGAACCATACTTCCCCGCGATAATGGAGTTGATCTTCAGGCTGAACAACATCGCCAACACGCCGCGCGTGAACACGCTACTGTAGCAGGACCACACAGACCAGCAGCATGAGAGCACGCCAGCCGCCCAAATGCGAATAATCACAAATCTCGCAGGCGAGCGAGTGTTATGCTCGAATATCGGGAGGCTGCCTTCCTGTATTCAAGGACAATGTCTGCGAGAGGAGGGCCGCATGCCCCAATTATCCGGAAAATGCCGTTGACTGCCCGCCATCGGGGGCGATAATGTAAGTACGGTAAGCCGATATGCGTACGTTCCAGCGGATCACGACGACGACGTGTTAGCAGCCCCGCCCGCACATTCCGGGCGCCGGGCGCGTCGGCGGTCTGCCAGAGCCGTGTATGTCGGCTTTTTGCATGCCTTCTCGACGCCCCGAGGCCTGGCGCCTTCCGGCGGGCGCATCGAGGAGAACATGCAATGAGCGTCACCTTCCAGTTGCCCGACGGCAGCCAGCGGCCCTATGACGGGCCCGCCCGCCCCGCCGACGTGGCCGCCGACATTTCCGAAGGCCTGGCCCGCGCGGCCGTGGCCGCGGAGGTCGACGGCAAGCTGACGGACCTGTCCGCCCGGTTCACCGACGGCGAGCACACGCTCCGCATCATCACCCCACGCGACGAGGAAGCCCTGGAGGTGCTGCGCCACACGGCCGCGCACGTGATGGCCCAGGCCGTGGTGCGCCTCTACGGCAAAGACGTGCAGTACACCATCGGCCCGGCCCTGACGGATGACTTCCAGTACGGCTTCTACTACGACTTCGATCTGCCCGCATCCATCGGCGCCGAGGATCTCGGAAACATCGAGGCCGAGATGAAGAAGATCGTCGCCGAGAATCTCCCCCTGCAGCGCGTCGAGCTGCCGGTGGCGGAGGCCAAGGCGGAGATGGACCGTCTCGGCCAGGGCTACAAGAACGAGATGATCGACGACCTCCTCCGCGAGGAAGGCGTCCGAACCGTCAGCCTGTACCGCCAGGGCGACTTCGTGGACATGTGCCGCGGCCCGCACCTGCCGCACACCGGCAAACTGGGCAAGGCGTTCAAGCTGCTGTCCACGGCCGGGGCGTACTGGCGCGGCGACGAGAACAACAAGATGCTCACCCGCATCTACGGCATCGCGTTCTTCGACAAGAAGGAGCTGGCCAAGCACCTCGAGCGCGTCGAGGAGGCGAAGAAGCGCGACCACCGCGCGCTCGGCCGGCAGTTGGGGCTGTTCACCTTCTCGGAGAAGGTGGGCCCCGGCCTGCCGCTGTGGCTGCCGAATGGCACGATCATCCGCATGGAGCTGGAAGGCTGGCTCCGCGGCGAACTGCAGAAGCGCGGCTACAAGCCGGTCATCACCCCGCACATCGGCAAGCTGGACCTGTGGAAAACCAGCGGGCACTACCCGTACTACGAGCACGGACTGTTCCCCACCATGCACCTGGGAGAGGTGGAGCAGCATGCCGACGCGGACGCCGGCTACCTGCTCAAGCCGATGAACTGCCCGTTCCACATCCAGATCTACAAGTCCGCCCAGCGCAGCTATCGCGAGTTGCCGCTGCGGCTGAGCGAGTTCGGCACGGTGTACCGCTTCGAGCAGTCCGGCGAGCTTTCCGGGCTGACCCGCGTGCGCGGCTTCACCCAGGACGATGCGCACATCTTCTGCACGCCGGAGCAGTTGGAGGCGGAAATCGAGTCTTGCGTGGACCTGACGCTGCTGTGCCTCCGCACGCTCGGCCTGGACGACTACCGCGTGCGCATCGGCCTGCGAGACCCGGACGACGCCAAATACACCGGCCCGGAAGAGCACTGGGACCGCGCGGAGAACAACATCCGCAACGTCGTGCGGAAGCTCGGAATGAACTCCACCGAGGAAGCCGGCGAGGCCGCCTTCTACGGGCCGAAGATCGACTTCGTGGTGCGAGACTGCATCGGCCGGGAGTGGCAACTCGGCACGATCCAGGTAGACTACAACCTGCCGGAGCGGTTCGACTTGGAGTACATCGGCGCGGACAACACCCCGCACCGGCCGGTGATGATCCACCGGGCCCCCTTCGGCTCGCCGGAGCGGTTCATCGGCATCCTGATCGAGCACTTCGCCGGGGCGTTTCCGCTGTGGCTCTCGCCGGTGCAGGCGGCCGTGCTGCCGGTCAGCGAGAAGGTGGCCGACTACGCCCGCTCCGTGGCTGAGCGGCTCCGCCAGGCCGGGCTCCGCGTGGAGCTGGACGAATCTTCCGAGAAGATCGGCGCCAAGATTCGCCGGGCCACGCTCGAAAAGGCGCCGTACATGCTGGTTCTCGGCGCCCGCGAGGCCGAGAGCGGCCAGGCGGCCGTGCGCCACCGCACCGCCGGCGACCTGGGCGCCCGCCCGCTGGATGAAGTATTGGCCGGCCTGCGGCGGGAGATCGAGACCAAGGGCAAGGAAAGCCTCGTTGGGGCGGCCGCCCCGGCAGGCGCATAAAATAGAGAAATTCCGGCTTCGCCCAAGGCGCCCATCGGGGGCGCCGCGGCGGCCGGGGCAATGCAGGAGACGGTACCATCGCAAAGAACTTACGCTGCAACGGGCAAATCCGCATCTCACCGATCCGGCTGATCGCCGAGGACGATGAGCAGGTGGGAATCGTGGAGACGCGCGACGCCATGGCCCGCGCGCAGGAAGCCGGCCTGGACCTGGTGGAGGTGGCCCCGCAGGCCCGTCCGCCGGTCTGCCGCATCATGGACTACGGCAAGTGGAAGTACGCCCAGCGGAAAAAGGAGCAGCACTCCAAGGCCAAACGCCACGAGACGGAGCTCAAGGAGGTCCGGATCAAGACGCCGAAGATCGGCGAACACGACCTGATGATCAAGGTCAACCGGGCGCGGGGCTTCCTGGAGCGCGGCGACCGCGTGCAGTTCACGCTCCGCTTCCGCGGCCGGGAGTTGGCGCACATCGACGAGGGCCAGAGAGTCTTCGAGAGCATCCGCGAGGCCCTCTCCGACATCAGCAAGGTAGACCAGAACTACCGCCGCGAGGGTCGGCGCATCACGATGACGCTCGCCCCCAGCGCCGTGCAGAAGCCGGCCGAGAAGCCGGCGAAGGACCCCGCGGCCAGCTGAAGCGAGAACCGGCGGCGAACGAAGCCGCTGGTCATTCGGTAGACTGGTTGCTTGGGCGGTTGGCCCATTTGCTGGCGGGCTGGCGGCCGCGGCCGTCCTTGCCACTTGATGCCTGGCCCCTGGCCCTTGACGCCCGCCTCCACGCCCGTTTCATTCAGGCGGAAAAGGGCCTTTACACGCCGGGCGGTTCTGCTAAAATGCGCGGCTCGCTGGCACACAAGGATTCGAGAGGTTACTTCTTATGCCGAAGATGAAGACCAACAAGGGCATCGCAAAGCGCGTCAAGATCACCGGCACCGGCAAGGTGCTGGGCCACAAGACGGGCGCCGGCCACCTGAAGAGCCGCAAGACGCCCGCCCAGCTCCGCAACATGCGCAAGGAGCACGAAATTTCCAAGGCGTTTTCGAAGCACGTAAAGGCGATGCTGGGCGGCGTCTAGCCGACGGCATCCGGACCCAGAAACAACCAGAGGTCTGACGGGAGCCCATGTAGGGCGATCGGCCGCGGGCAATGACGCCCGGCCGAACCGGAACGCCCCGGCGAATCGACCGGGGGCCCGCGGACCCCAGAAGCGAAAGGAAGCACACCATGCCTCGCGTCCGCAAAGGCGCTGCACGCCATCAGAAGCATCGTAAGGTTCTCAAGGCCGCCCGCGGTTTTCACGGCGCCCCCGGCCGGCGGTACCGGCTGGCCATCCAGTCGGTCTTCCGCGCGGGCGTCAACGCCACCAAAGACCGCCGCCGCCGCAAGCGCGACTTCCGCCGGCTGTGGATCACCCGCATCTCGGCCGCGTGCCAGCAGCGCGGCATCGCCTACAGCCGCTTCATGTACGGCCTGGCCGAGAGCGACGTGGACATCAACCGCAAGATGCTCAGCGAGATCGCCATCGCGGACCCCGCCGCGTTCGACGCGATCGTCGCGGCGGTGATGCCCAAGGTCAACGAACTCGCCGGCGCCGCTTCCTAGCCAAGCGGCTCTCCGGCCACGGAAGGGACGAGCCGGATGTCTCTGCTGGACGATCTCAAGAAGCTGCAGGAGCAGGCCGAGGCGGAACTCGCCGCCGCCCAAGGCGCGGAGGCCGTCGAGCAGTGGCGCATCCGCTACCTCGGCGCCAAAGGCGAGGTCAAGGCCGCCATGCAGCGGCTCAAGGACGTGCCCAAGCAAGACAAGCCCGCCGCCGGGCAGGCCGCCAACCGGGCCAAGAACGCCCTGCAGGCCGCCTACGACGAGCGGCTTGGGCAGGTGCAGGCCGCGGCGCCCGCCCGGCAGGGCCCGCGGGTGGATGTCACGCTGCCCGGCCTTCAGCCGGATGTCGGCCACGAGCACGTCATGACCCAGACGATCAACGAGATCGTCGACATCTGCGCCCGCATGGGGTTCGAGATCGCCTACGGCCCGGAGGTCGAGGACGAGCGGCACAACTTCGACGGGCTGAACATTCCGCCCCACCACCCGGCCCGCGACCCGCTGGACAACTTCTACATCGACACCCGCTGCATGCTCCGCAGCCAGACCTCCACCGTGCAGATCCGCACCATGGAGGCCCGCAAGCCGCCGGTGCGCATTATCTGCCCCGGCCGCGTGTACCGCCCGGACACCGTCGACGCCACGCACTGCTTCATGTTCCACCAGGTCGAGGGGCTGTGCGTGGACGAGGGCGTCTCGATGGCGGACCTGCGGACCTGCATCGACCAGTTCTGCAAGGCGTACTTCGGGCCGGACGTGGAGACGCGCTTCCGGCCGAGCTTCTTCCCATTCACCGAACCCTCCGCGGAGGTGGACCTGCTGTTCCACTTCGACGACGGCAGCTCGAAGTGGATCGAGCTCGGCGGCTGCGGCATGGTGGACCCGAATGTGCTGGAGTTCGTCGGCTACGACAGCGAGAAGGTCACCGGCTACGCCTTCGGCCTGGGCATCGAGCGCATGACCATGCGCAAACACGGCGTCACGGACATCCGGCTGCTGTACGAGTCCGACGTGCGCTTCCTGCGGCAGTTCTGACAACGGCCGTTCTGAGTTCTGAGTTCTGAGTTGCGGGTTCGGAACCTGCCGGCTCCGCATTTCGGGGCGATTCGCTCTGTCCCTCCGGCATTCTGTCTGCCCCCCCAAGTACTGTCATCACCTGAAAATAGTGTCCGTACAGTACCAACGTTTTGGGCAAATCCAGTCGATACAATCATCGAACGGTTTTGCCTTGCGCCAAGCCCGGCAGAAACCGGCGGCGCGGGAGAGAGGAACACGTGCGATCGGCAGAGCAAATCTTCGATGAGCCGAGGGTTCAGGCGGTCAACGAGGCCGTCGCGGAGGCGGAACGCCGCAGCGGTGCCCGGATAATGCCCGTAGTGGCCACGTCTTCAGGACGGTACGAATGGGCGGAAGACCTCGTGGGCCTCTGGGCGGCGGCGCTGGGGCTGGCCCTCACCTGGTCCGTGCTGGCCATGGCCCCGGTCGGCAAGGAACTCGCCGCCACGGGCAAGGTCTACACGGCCGGGCTGCTGCCGATTCTGCTTTCGGTGGTCATCGGCTTCGTGGCCGGGGCCGTCCTCGCCACCAAGGTCCGTTGGCTGCGGGGGCTGTTCATCTCCAGGAAAAAGCAGGCGCAGTGCGTCCGCGAGCGGGCCCGGCAGATCTACAACGAGTGCTACATGAACTGCGGCGGCCGGCGACAGGATTCGCTCGTGCTGATCTACGTGAGCCTCTACGAGAAGGCGGTGGAGATCGTCGCCAGCGACGAGGCGGCGGAGAAACTGCCGCCTGCCGAGCAGGACGCCATCCGCAAGGCCATTCTTGACGGGCTCGCCCATCGGCAGCCGGAAGCCGGCATTCGCAGCGCCGTGCAGAAGGTGTCGGGCTTCCTCGGAATGCCGGCCGACGCGAACGAAGGCACGCAACAGGGAGATTTCACGAGCGCCCTGCGACTGATCGCCTGAAACGCGCACCTCAGCGAATCGCGAACACGTTGCCCGGCCGCTGCTCGACGGCGCCCTTGAGCACCAGCATCGTCATCGACGAAACCGCCCTGCCGCTGTCCACCCCCGTACTCCGCACCAGTTCATCCACCGGCCGCGGGCCTTCGCACAGCGCCTTGAGCAGCCGCTGCTCCACGTCCGTGAACTGGGAGAAATCCAGCGCCGGCTTGTCCGTTTCCTCCACCGGCTGCATCTTCTCGCCGACGTCGCCCAGGGCGTCCAGCACGTCGTCGAGGTTCTGCACGAGAATGGCCCCGTCGCGGATCAACTGGTTCGTTCCCTGGCTGAGCGGCGAGTCCACGTGCCCCGGCACGGCCATCACCACGCGCCCCTGCTCGTTGGCGTCGGCGGCGGTATGCAGCGAGCCGCTCCGCCGCGCCGCCTCGACCACCAGCAACCCCAGCGACATGCCGGAGATAATCCGGTTGCGCGTGGGAAAGTTGCCGGCCAGCACGGCCGTCTTCATCGGCAGTTCGGAGATCACCGCGCCCCGCTCGTCGGCGACGATGCGCTCGAAGAGCTTGCGGTTCTCCGGCGGATAGGTGCGGCTGAGCCCGCAGCCCATCACGGCCACGGTGCGTCCGCCGGCCGTCAGCGCGCCGCGGTGGGATGCGGTGTCGATACCCCGCGCCCCGCCGGAGACCACCGTAAAGCCTGCCTGGGCGAAGAGTTGCCCGAACCGCTCCGCCTGCTCCATGCCGTAATGCGTGCAGCGGCGGCTGCCGACCACGCCCAGGGCCAGCGCGTCGGCGGCGCGCAGTTCGCCCCGCACGTACAGCACGGCCGGGCGGTCGTAGATGTTCTGCAGCCCGCGAGGGAAGCGATCATCCTGCCAGCAGAGAATCTCCACGTCGTGCTTCTCGGCCTCGGCGAGTTCCGCGTCCACATCCTCGGCGGTGACAGCCTCGATGGCCTCGACCGTCTTCGCCCCGACCCCCTGCACCTTCAGCCAGCCGGTCGGCCCGGCCGACAGCGCCGTCTCCGGGCCGCCAAAGGCCTCCATCAGCCGCCGGTAGGTGGTCGCGCCGACACCCTCGGCAAGGTGCAGCCGTATGCACGCACGCAGATAGTCGCTGGCTTCCATCACGTTCTCCCCGGACGGATGGATTATACGAATGCCCTGGCCGACGGGAAGCCGCAATCGCCGGGGGGGCGATTTTCTACCGACTTGATCGGCAAGAAGCCCTATATCGTCGCGTTTGTTGAGGAGCATCGGCTTGCCTGGTATGCCTGAATTGTGGACAATACAACCCTCCAGCAGTGCGAATTGTCTGACGAGAACCAGTGGAGAACCCCATGCTAACAAGACTGACCATGCTGACAGTGATTCTCTTCGTGGCGGCCGCCGCTCCGGCCGACTGGCCGCAGTTCCTCGGCCCTGGCCGCACCGGGGTAATCCGCACGGATGCGAAGCTCGCCCGCACCTGGCCGGCCGCCGGGCCCAAGGTGCTCTGGACGGCGGATGTCGGCGCCGGCTTCGCCGCCCCGGCCGTGGCCGACGGGCAGGTGTACCTGCTGGACCGCGTCGGCAACAGCGACGTGCTGCGCTGCTGGGACCTCCAGACCGGCAAGGAGTTGTGGAAGGCGTCCTTCGAAGCGCCGGGCCAAAGCCGCGACAAGGGCTATGCGGGTTCTCGCAGCACCCCGGCCGTGGACGAGAAGCACGTCTACGCCGTCGGGCCGTTCGGCGGGCTGTACTGCGTGGACCGCAAGACCCACCAGCCCGTCTGGCGGAAGAACATCGTAACCGACTTCGCCGGCAAGGTGCCGCAGTGGGACGTTTCGCAAAGCCCGCTGCTGTACAAGGATTGGGTCCTCATCGCCCCGCAGTCCGGCAAGGCGGGCGTGGTGGCCCTGGAGAAGGCCACCGGCAGGGAAGTGTGGCGGACGGAGTCGATCGGCAGCATGCAGTACGCCTCGCCGCTGCTGACGACCATCGGCGGCGCCGAGCAGGTGGTGATGCTCGCCAACGTCGGCAAGCAGACGACCATCCACGGCATCGACGTGAAGAATGGCCGCATTCTCTGGAAGTATGACGGCTGGCGATGCAGCATTCCCGTGCCGTCGGTAACGGCCATCGGCGACGGGCGGTTCTATATCACCGGAGACTACGGCGCCGGCTGCGCGATGTTCCAGGTGACCGGCGCCGAAGGCAACTTCAGCGCCAAGACGCTGTGGAAGAACCGCAATGCCGGGTCTCACATCCACAATGGCCTGCTGTACGAGGGGCACATCTACAGCAACTCCAGCCGCGACGGCAAGGGCCTTGTATGCCAGGCGCTGGATGGCGACGTGAAATGGCAGACCGGGCGGAATCCGTCGTTCGACCTCGGCGGCGGGCTGGTGATCGTCAACGACCTGATCTACATCATCGACGGGCGGGGCGGCACGCTGCACCTGGTGGAGGCCAGCCCCCAGAAGTACAACGAACTCGCCCAGGCCAAACTGCTGGAGGGCCGGAACAACTGGGCCCCGCCGGTATACACCAGCGGCCGACTGCTCATTCGCGACCACCAGAACCTGAAGGTGCTGGACGTGACGGCGGATTGACCGAGGCCGGAAGACCGTGGGACCGGTTGACCGTGAGACCGGAATACCGTGGGACCGGTTGACCGTGGGACCGGTTGACCGTGGGACCGGAATGCCGTGGGACCGGAGTACCGTGAGACCGGAATGCCGTGAGACCGGAATGCCGTGGGACCGGAGTACCGTGGCGACAACGGTGCTCCGCGATGTCAGAGCCGCGAGCGCCAGCGAGCGGGGCTGTTGCCGTTGCCGTTGCTGTTGCCGTTGCCCTGTTACGGTCTTCCGGTCTTCCGGTCTTCCGGAAATCCGGTAGCCCGGTATTCCGGAAATCCGGTCCTCCCGCTCTCCAGCCTCCGGAGTTTCGTCAATCGAATACGGGGGGGTTGGCCGGCGCGTCGCGTGAATCTTACGTTCCCTACGTGTCCGGCAGGCTCAGCGCGGCCGGGTGCGACATTCCAAACCCGACCCCCGGTGTGTCGTCGGGGTTGTGCGGTAGAGGTGTGCTCGGCCGACGCGATGTGCTTTTATCGCCATCCGGCCCCGGCCTTGAGAACCCTCGCGCGGCGGCCCTCTGCTCGGGCCGCCGCGATGATTTCCCCCCCCCTCCTCGCCCCGGCCATTCCGAGCGACCTCCTTGACTGCCCTCCGGTTACCAGCCCAGGAACCCCCGCATGGTCTCGACGGCCCGGCGTTTGAGCAGGTCCGCGGTGTGGAGCATCGCCTGCCGCGGCGTCACGTCGCCGTCCACCAGCGGCCGAACGCCGGTGAACAGCTCGCGCGGGGCATCCGTCGCCGCCTGCCCTGGAATGCAGATCACCGCCGCCCCGGCCTCCAACGCCATACGCGCGACGGTGCAGGCCGCCTTGCCGTTGCGGCTCTGGGCGTCCAGCGTTCCCTCGCCGGTGAGGCACAGGTCCGCCCCGCGGAGCCGCCCCGGCAGCCCCACCTCCGCCGCCACCAGGTCCGCACCGCTTTCGATCTTCGCGCCCAGGAACGCCACCAGCCCGGCCGCCAGCCCCCCGGCCGCCCCGCCGCCGGGCAGGTCGCTCACGTCCACGCCCGCGCCGCGGCGGATGACCTCCGCCAGGTGCTCCAGCGCCGCGGCGAGTTGCTCGACCTGCTCGGGGGTGGCGCCCTTCTGCGGGGCGTAGACGGCCGCGGCGCCGGCGGGGCCGGTCAGCGGGTTGGTCACGTCGCACGCCACGCGGATGACGGTGTCGTCGATGCGCGGGTCGCGATCGGACAAATCTATGTCCCGCACGTCCATCAGGCCGCCGCCGGAAAGGCCGCACACGCACGCCCGTCCGCCGGCGTCCAGAAAGGTCACTCCCAGCGCCTGGGCGCAGCCGCAGCCGCCGTCCACCGTGGCCGAGCCGCCCACGCCCACGATGATCTCCCGCGAGCCGGTGTCCAGCGCGGCGAGCAGGAGCTTGCCGGCGCCGAAGGTGGTGGTGCGCGTCGGGTCGCGCCGGTCCGGGCGGACCAACGCCAGCCCGCAGGCGGCCGCCGTCTCCACCACGGCGGCACGGCCCTCGCCCGGCGCTTCGTCGAAGCTGTCCGCCCGCCCCAGCGCCCCGGCCACGCCCAGTTCGCCCGGAAGCCCCGCGGCGGTGGCCTGCCCGAGCATGCCGAAGTGGGCCCGCATCGGCTCGCCGAGGGGGCCGAAGGTGTCCGACGTCAGCACGCGGCCGTTGGTCGCGGCGACCATCGCCTCCAGCACCCCCTCGCCGCCGTCGGCCATGGGGCACAGGTCCACCTGGGCATCAGGGCAGACCTCCAGCACCCCCTCGCCCAGCGCGGCCGCCACCTGCGCCGCCGGCAGCGATTCCTTGAACGAGTCCGGTGCAATGACGATCTTCATGTTTCTCTCCGTGAGACCGGAATACCGTGAGACCGGAATACCGTGAGACCGGAATACCGTGAGACCGGAATACCGTGGGGCCGGAATACCGTGAGACCGGAATACCGTGGGGCCGGA
>Ga0102959_1000167_pt1 | contig 21415 bp, 24 predicted proteins | sample SalPonF2_B_D2_MG_FD_84520 | JGI IMG/M metagenome (GOLD analysis project Ga0102959, IMG submission 84520) | Salt pond soil microbial communities from South San Francisco under conditions of wetland restoration - Salt Pond MetaG SF2_B_D2_MG ...
CTCGGTGTCGAGACGACCGGTTTATGCGACTTCTTTCCGCACATCCATCTATGGTAGAACTCGAAACGGAAGAACAGAAAACCCGGGCCGAAGTCGCCACGTATCTCCGGCAATTGGCCGATCAGCTCGACGGGGGCGGCCCCGTGACACTCGAGGTCGGGAATCGACGAGTGGACCTCGATCCGGTCGATCCGATCACGTTCAAACTCGAGGGCGAATCGGATTGGACCGAGGGCGAGACGACGGCCAAACAGAGCATCGAGTTCGAGCTGGTGTGGTGGCGGGAAGCCAGGACGGCCGAGGAAGGCGCATTAAACGTCGAACGGATCGAACGGTAACCGCTCTTCGGCTGGTTTCTTACTGCACACCGGCAACCATCCAGAAACGGGAGACACTCCGGGTCATCGAGGGAGCGGCACAGCGCTTTCCGAGCGGATATAGCGGGGGTCACTCCTCGGGTCTGAATTCGCGGGATTGCCACTCGATTACCGTCGCCACGTCCTTCAGCATCTCACCGGCGGTCGCAACGACGTCGTCGAGCGTGGCGATACCGACGAGCGCACCGTCATCGTCGACGACCGGAATCCGACGGACCCGACCCTGGGCCATCGTCTTGGGCAGGTCGACGGCGGTTGCATCTTCGTGAATGGTGACCGGATCCGGAGTCATGATATCTTCGGCCGAGAGGTCGGTCAGGTCGTCGTATCGAGCCACTGCGAGGGCGATGTCGCGGTCGGTGACAATCCCGATCGGCCTGTTGTCCTCGGCGACGACGAGATCACCGAGTTCCTCGTCCAGCATCGTCTGCGCGAGGTCTTTGATCGACGTGTCCTTGCTGGTGGTGACGACGTCGACCGCGAGGTTTTTGACTGGCATGGGCCAGGTTGAAGTTCGTTACCGGTCAACAAATACCCGCCTGTCCCAACCAGTAGATGGGAATCATGCGTATCGATCTCGACCAGCAAACCGTGTGTTCTCGTCCAGCGTCGAATCACCGCACCTCGTCCAGACTACTGAACGAGCCTTCCTCGGCCGTGATCCAGGCGGTCCTCCGATCGAAGTCGGCCGTGTCGGTCGGGAAGATGGTACACTCCACTGGCCGACTCTCTGTCACCACGACTTCCGCAACTAACATCGGCGATCGGTCTTCCGGTTCCACCCCAACCGGAGGCGTTTCGTCCTCGTCGTCCGTGGTATGGTCGGCCATTGTGGTGAACCTCCGTGAGGCGCCCGGCCACTGCGAGCGACTACGACTAACGTGCGTAAAGTTCCGCATCGTATTTCCCATTCAATGAGAAACACTCCCTCCAGGTCTGTGGCTGTGCTACGTGTTTCCAGGACGGCGTCTCGAGGCACGGATGGGCTTCTTGGTTCTTGGCCCCGTAAGTACAAATCGGCATGTTCGACGACATACTCCTCCCCACCGATGGTAGTCGTGGGGCCGAAAGCGCGATTGCGCGTGCATTCGATCTCGCTCGAACCGGTGACGCGACGATCCACGTCCTTCACGTCGTCGAAGCCGGCACCGAACCACCCGGCCTCGGAAGCGCGGAACGGGAGGAGTTGCGACGGCGTTCGGAACAGCGCGGGCGGGAGGCGGCTGTCCGGATCCAGGAACGGGCGACGGAGCGCGGACTAGAGGCCGTCCAGATTGTCCGCGAGGGAATCCCGTATCGAGCGATTCTGGAGTCCATCCGTGAAAACGACATCGACCTGGTCGTGATGGGGACACACGGGCGGACGGGAGCCGAACGCACCCGGCTCGGCAGCACCACCGAACGGGTGGTCACGTTTGCCGAGGTACCGGTGCTGACCGTGCGGCTCGCCACGGACGCAGAAGTTCCCGAATCGGGGTACGGGATGTACGATCACGTCGTGATCCCCACGGACGGCAGCGAAACCGCCGAACGCGCCGCCGACCACGGGCTCGAGATCGCGGAGCGCTACGGCGCCGACGTTCACGTGATATACGTCGTCGACACGACGACCTACGGGTTCGAGGATTCGCCCCGGAGCATCATCGGCCTCCTCTCGGAAGGTGGACGGAAGGCGATAGAGGAGATCGCGGCCGAAGCCCGTGACCGACACCTTCCCGTGACCACGGAGGTCCTGCGAGGCGTTCCGCACGAAGAGATTCTCGAGTACGCCGAGGGGGTCGATGCCGACGTGATCGCGATGGGGACGCGCGGTCGGGCCGCGGACACAAACCGCTTCCTCGGAAGTACGACTGCCCGCGTCGTCAGGCGATCCGCTGTACCCGTACTGACCATCAGATAAGAGCCGCAAGCGTCGATACTCTCTGTTGTCAGCGAATCCGCGCTCGAACCGTTCGCCGAATCCGACATCGACACCACCGAACTCAAAGAGCAGGCCGACGAGATCCAGCGTCGTACACAGCAGATTGCCGGACAGTACCAGCAGACGACCCGGGAGCGAAGGTGGACAGCCGTCCAAGCCAACCGCACCGAGCATGTCTCAATAACCGGACAGACCGCGGTGGCGCGTATTCTGCAGCCTTCGCGGTACCGTTGGAGAACGGACTCGTCTCCGAACGAGACGGGAGTGCAGGTAACGCGTGAGCGTAACGAACGGTTTTCTACGGTCCGCCTCATCTTGAAGCACGGATGATCATCGAGCTGGTTCTTTTTCTGGTCGGGCTGGTAGCTCTCGTGTACGGAGCGAACAGGGTTGTCACGGAAGCCGGACAGCTCGCGATGTACTACGGCGTCTCGACCTTCTTCATCGGGGTCACAATCATCTCGATCGGGACGTCGATCCCCGAGATGACGACCTCCCTCTACGGCGCCTACTACGGCGCTGGCGATCTCGTCGTCGGGAACATCGTCGGCTCGGAGACGGCGCAGATCACGCTCGCGATCGGGATCGTCGCGCTTATCTCGCCGATCGTCGCCGAACGGCGAAACGTGTTAATCTACGGCGGTGCGGTGGTCCTCGCCATGATCATCATGATTCTCACACTCGAGGATGGGACCATCATCCGCTCGGAAGGATTTCTCATGATGCTCGCCTACGTCGTTTTCATTCACGACCTCTACTCGACCAAGGGGGGCGAAGAGATCGCCGAGGAGGTCATCGAAGACATCGAACCGCCGAGTCAGACGCTCCCGTGGATTCTCGGCGGGCTCGTTCTGGTCATCGTCGGGGGGTATTTCCTGGTGACGAACGGAGTCGAACTCGCCAGTCTCGTCGGGATTCCCGAGTATTTCATCGGTCTCCTGACCGGACTGGGGACGACCGTCCCGGAGATCGTCGTCGCCGGAATCGCCGCCAGGAAAGGCGATAGCGGGATCTCTGTCGGCGCTATACTCGGTAGCAATATCACCGATCCAGTCTTTTCGTTGGGCATCGGCGCCCTCGTTTCGAACGTCGTCGTGACCGACGTCCGAACGGTGCTGTCGTCAGCGGGGTACATGGTGGTCGTATCCGTGATCGTGCTGGTCCTGTTCTACTGGCGGCGGGGAATCGATCGGAGATCCGCTATCGTTTGTCTATCCCTCTACATCCCGAGTTTCATCCCGCTTTGAGGGAGGACGACCACCCGGACCCGACCCGCTGGCGTGGTGTGTGCTTAATAATCGGGTTCCCGTATTTCGAATCCATGGAACTCGACGTGGTTCCACTCGGCCCGACGGGGACGAAGGTGAGCGAGATCGGCTTCGGAACCTGGCGATTCGGGCGCGAAATCGACGACGGAGAGATCGAGGTCAAGCGTGGTCGGGCCTTCGAGCTTCTCGATGCGTACGCCGACAGCGGCGGCAACTTCATCGATACAGCCGATAGCTACGGGGGTGGGACTGCCGAGGAACTCGTCGGTGACTGGCTCCAGAACCGGGACCGCGAGGAGTACGTGCTCGGGAGCAAGATCTACTGGCCGACACGAGGGGACGATCCGAATGGGCGGGGGCTGAATCGGAAACACCTCCGCCGACAGCTCGCGCTCATCCTGGATCGCCTTCGGACGACGTATCTCGACGTCCTGTACATCCACGGGTGGGACGACGACACCCCGGTCGACGAGCTCATGCGCACGCTTTCGGTGTTCGTCGACGATGGTCGCGTCAACTACCTCGGGACCGCGACGAGGGAGCCGAGCGCCTGGAGAGTAGTCAGGGCGAACGAACTCGCAAGACGAGAGGGCTACGAGCCGTTCAAGCTCACACAGCCACGCTTCAATCTCGTGACCAGGGATATCGAGTGTGACTACCTGGAGATGTGTCTGGATTACGGCATCGGGGTCCTCCCCTGTAGTCCGCTCGCCGGCGGGCTGCTTTCGGGGAAGTACCAGCGTGGCGAGGCGCCACCCGACGATTCGCGGGCGTCCATCGACGAGTCGTTCGCCGACAGCTATCTCCGCGAGGAGTACTTCGACGTCGTCGACGTCGTCGAGGAAGTCGCCGAGGACACCGAAGCGACTCCAGCGCAGGTGGCCCTGACGTGGCTCTTACACCACGAAGAGATAACCGCGCCCATCGTTGGCGCACGCACCATCGATCAACTCGACGAGGACCTTCGAGCGAGCGGGCTCTCGCTCACCGACGAGCAGTTCGCCCACATAACTGAGGCGACGAGACGGGAGTAGGGCCCGAACGAGCGGTCGTCGACGGTTTCAACGCGAACAGGGGTCTCGACACGGTAGCCGATCGACGAAGAGCATCACGTCGCCCAATCGCCAGTACACGAACGGGGTGCCGGTAAGTCGTGATTCGGTCGTTTCCTCCGGGACGCTGTTCGATCGAGGACGCGCTTTCGGCCGCCCTCGCTCGAGTTCGAGAACGAAGACGGTCCCGCTCTATCCTCGGATTCGCGGTGAGTCCTCCCCGTCGCCCGGGCCCACGTCGCCGCCGCATCGGCTGCCATCGGCCGACCGAAGGCATCGACCTGCCGCTACCGGATACGGGACAGTTCACGAATCCGCCCGTGGAGTAGCCGTGGACGCAGGTGCCCGAATTCGCCCGTCGGTCACAGGACTACGAGAGGAGATACACCGGACGCTCGAGCGGCTCTTCTTCGCCCTCAACGGCGAGTACGTCCATTCCGGTCACTTCGACCTCGGTATCGAGGAGGGCTGCCAGGTTCGGATCGATCCGCCCATCCCCGCCGCGCATGAGCGCTTCGAGGCCGATTCCTCCCATCGAATCGACTTCGATCGTAGCTTCGGTTTCGTCACGTAGCTCGCCGGTCACTTCACCCAGCGTCCGAATGCGATCGACCGTCCTGCCTTCGCGCTCGATCTGCTGACGGACGGTCGCGCCATCGAGGGCGGCGATTGCCGCCGTGAAGTCGTTCTCGCTGACCGACGTGTGGAACGCCACCGTTAGTCGATAGGTTTGGCGGATGGGCGTCTGGGTGAGGTGTTCGACCATCCCTTTGGTCGCGAGCGAGAGCCCCTCGACTTCGATCGCATCTCCTCCCGCTTCATCGATCTCCGCTTGAAGCCGCTCGAGGTCGGGCGGGCGTCTCCGTGGCTCTTTGACCTCGACGACGAACGGCCGACCGGAACCGAGCACTCCTACGTCGTCGTCCTCCCTGCCGGCGGTGTTGAAGACCGTATCGGTCCCCTCCAATCGCTCGCGAATCGGCCGGGTGATGAGCTGCTCTACGCTCCGTTCGGTGATGTAGCCGCTGCCGCCGCAGTTCTCGCACGGCCGTGCCTTGCCCCCTCGCCACTGTGTGCCCCGTCCGTTACAGACCCGGCACATTCGGGTGCGCTGGGCGAGACCTCGTTCGAGCTTCCGATAGCGACCGTAGAGGAACTCCGGGTTGAGCTGGAGGTCGACCTCGTCGCGCTCCAGGTTCAGGATGGCAACGACGTCGGGGTAGTCGTGGACCACGCTGGCCGAAAGCGTCTGTTCGAGGCGCTTGCCTACCTCCCGGTTGATCTCGGCTTTGAACGATTCACCCGCGTCCGTATCGAGTTCCGCTCGCTCTCGTAGCGCGGCTTCGTTTTCCTCGAGAACCGACGGAACGTGCGTGCCGACGAGAAAGGTCTCGAACTCGAGCCCTTCGAGCGTTCGCTCGACCCGGGCAGCCCACTCCTCGTGATCCGGAACCAGCCCCTCGCACACCCAGCACCCCTCCGGCTCGACCGGTTCGAAGGGGGCGTCCTGAATCAACGCGACGCACACCCGAAGGGCATGGCCTCGGTCGTCGTTGCTCAGGCCACGACCCCGGTCCGCGAAACAACGTCCGAGACACCCGTCGCAGACTCCTTCCGTCTCGATCACCGCCTGCGCCTCCTCAAGTAACATCGATACTGGCTCCGGGCACGAACGTCGTGACGAGCGGGAGTTTCGTGCGTCTGCTGTTCGACGCCGAGCGAGGATTGAAGCGCCTCCAACTCCATCGCGTGCTATACAGCACCGAGGTGAACGAGACCCGGCCGCGTATGGCGAGCGGGACGAGACCCCGCGGGGAGACGTCGGCGTGACGCGGTTCGTGGATACCCCTCGTGGCAACACGGACGACACCCGAGTGACCACGCGGACTACGATCTGCCATAGCTGTACAGTTCAGATTTATCGGCAATCAACCTTCGTCCCGCTCGGCGTTCAGTGATTCTCAGAGCACACCGTTTCCCTGCTCCGATGAATCCACTCCCGCACCTACTCTCCACCCGTTTTCCGCGGTTCGAATCGTCTTCGGGCTCGTCGGATGCCGATTCGATGTTCCGCCCAGCGTTTCGATACGCGCCAGGTTTGTGCTGCCGGCCTGGAGCTCGAAGTGGCGGCGGTTCCATAGCGGATTTCCGCCGTCTCCACGTTCGTCGCCTGGTTCCCACTCGGTTACCGTGTCGTCGTCGGTCGCCGCGCAGACAGCCCGCTCTGCGTTTCCGACGCCATAGACCGTCGGCATCGAGCCCAACACCGAGGACCACCAGTATTACCAAGAGAGCGGTCAACGACTACGGTGACGACGATACAGTATGGAACACCAGGCACCCGAGATAACCCGCGTTCACCGATCCAGGCAGGAGGCCCGGGCCTGGTACGACACGCTGAGCCCGTGGTACGGGGCGATCGCAGACCCGTTCGAACGGAAACACCGAGCGACCGGCCTCGAGATGCTTCAGGCGGACACCGGAGAGCGAATCGTAGACGTCGGCTGCGGAACCGGGAGTGCCCTCGTCTCGATCGCTCGATCCGTAGCGGAGTCGGGACGCGCGATCGGGATCGACATCTCGGCGGGGATGTGTCGCGTAGCCCGAGAAACGGTTGTAGATGCCGGCGTCTCCGATCGGACCGACGTCGTGTGCGGCGACGCGCTGAACCTGCCCGTTCGGAGTGGCTCGCTCGATGGGGTCTTCGCGAGTTTCACGCTAGAGCTGTTCGACACGCCGGACATACCGGTCGTCCTGGAGGAATGTAGGCGGACGCTACGTCACGGGGGACGTATTTGTGTGGTCTCACTCTCGAAGCGAGACGCCGGGATTGCTACTGCCCTGTACGAACGGGTACATAACGCGTTCCCGCGCTACGTCGACTGTCGACCTATCTACGTGCGTCGGGCAGTGCTGGCCGAGGGGTTCGACGTCGTCGAGACGAGAGATCGAACGATGTGGGGCCTGCCGGTCGAAATCGTCCTCGCGAGAGTCTGAGCCAGTCGCGTGCAAAAAGAACAGGTTCCACCAACCCGTGATAGTGTCTATGGCGCTCCAGCTCACGAGCCCAGTCTTCGAGGAGGGGGGACCGATCCCGGTGAAGTACGGCTACACCGAACAGAACGTCAACCCGCCCCTCTCGGTCAACGACGTCCCAGACAGTGCAGTCTCGCTTGCACTGATCATGGACGACCCAGACGCGGTCGAGCCGACGGGCAAGGTCTGGAATCACTGGGTCGTCTGGAACATCGATTCCACCACGGAGGCCATCCCGGAGGACTGGGACGCTTCGACCGCTGGTGCGATCGAGGGTCAGAACGACTACGGCGAGCAGGGCTACGGCGGCCCGAACCCACCGGACGGGGAACACACCTACCGGTTCGCGCTCTTTGCGCTCGAAACCGAACTCGATCTCCCTCGATCGTCACAGGCCGACCCCGTTCGCTCGGCCGTCGCGGACACCGTCCTCGACGAGACGATGCTGACCGGTACGTACGCTCCCTGACCATACCGCGTCCCGGGGAGGCACACCCATCACGGAGGCGTCTCGTCTCTCGGCGGTTGCGTACGAAAACCGATTGTCCGCGACGGTCAGCGACCCCTCCTCGATGCCCGTTGGAGTTCTCGTGGTGAAATCCAGGGGACGTAACAGCGTGGCGGGCATGAGACCGAAAGCGCGCCCGCGCGAGGGAGGAAGGCTAGACTGGCAGCGGACCGCGGGCGAACACACCGAGCTTGGTAGTGGACTGCGGGCGAGTAGTCATTTTCATCCGCCCTCCCGGATTCGGTCCGTACGCCGACCGGTGTTCTCGACTCGCTCGACAACAACGTTTAATTACTGTGTTGTAAAACAAGGTGGTATGCATCGCCCAGTTCCACGCGAGAGTACAGCGAGTCGAACGGCCGCGGACGGGTCGGTCGGTTTCAACCACGTCGAGCGCCGCCTCGTGAGGTAGCGATGGCAACGTCCACCACGTCAGTGTCGGCGATCCGGAACCGCATCGGGAGCCTCGGTCCGACGTGGGTCGCGGGTGCGATCGCCGCTGGCCCGGCGACCCTCGCCAGCCTCATCACCGCCGGTGCCACGTACGGCTACACCCTCCTGTGGATCGTCGTCCTCTCGGCCGTGGCGGGGGCGTTCGCGCAGTACCTCTCCACACAGTTGGGCATCCACGCAGACGGCGGCATCGTGACCCTCGTCGACCGACGCCTCGGGGGCGGCTGGAAGTGGCTCCTCGTCGGTGACGCCGTTCTAGCAGCGGGCCTCGCCCAGCTCGTCATCATGAAAACCGTCGCGGACGTCAGTGCGACCATCACCGGTATCGACGCCCGCGTGTGGGGCATCGCGTGGGCGATCGTTCTCGCGATCGGGCTCGCCGGCGGCGGCTATCGAAACGCGGAACTCGGCGCGAAGCTCCTCGTCTCGCTGGTCGTGCTGGCGTTTCTCGCCTCGCTGTTCGTCGTGCCCGTGGACCTCGGCGCGGCCATCGGCGGACTCGCCCCGGTCATCCCCGCCGGCACGTCGGGTGCACTCCTCGCCGCCGGTATCCTCGGTGGCGCGGTCCACATCACCCTCGTCACGATGCAGACGTACACGGTCCGGGCCCGCGGATGGACGACCGGCGACGACGCCCGGATCGCGCTCGTCGACGTGCTCTCCTCGATGGTGCTGGCGTTCGGAATCTACAGCCTGGCCATCTTCCTCGTCGCCGGCTCGGTCCTGCACGCGCCGTCCGTCGACGCCGGGTCCCTCACCTCGACGACTGCGGCCCAGGCGCTCGGACCCCTCGCCGGAACGAATGCGAAGTGGCTGTTCCTCCTCGGGCTCTGGGGCGCGGCCGTCTCGACACTGGGCGGAAACACCATTGCACCCCCGTACCTCGTCGCGGACGCACTCGGCTGGGAGACGAACGTCTCAGATGCGAGATATCGGACGCTCCTGGCGGTCGTCGCCCTCCTCTCGGCCGGCGGCGCGTTCCTGGGTGGGTCGTTTTTCCCGCTGCTGGTGCTCGTGCTCGCGTTCGGCCTCGTCGGCACGCCGTTCGCGCTCGCCCTCGTGATCTACCTCCTCAACGACGACGGCGTGCGTGGATCGCGGCCATCACTTGCGACGAACGTCGGCGGACTCCTCCTCGTCGGCGTCACGACGCTCACGGCCGGGTCCTTCGTCCGGAGCCATCTCACCGGTGGCCTCACACCGCTGTCCGCGTTCGTCGTCGCCTTCGCGCTCGTCCTCGCGGCGGCGACGCTCACACTCGCTGTTCGGTACGTCCGTCATGGATGAGTCAAGTGCCCTCCGGGGGTCGACGCTCCTCCTGGGGCCGTCAAACGTCGGGAAGACGAAACGCACCGCAACGCTGCTCGAACGGTGGACGGCGACACACGGGGGGCGCGGTGTCGTCGTGCTCGATTTCGCCCCGGAGGTGGTGCGAGCCGACGGAACCGTGCTCGGCGGGCGAATAACCCGGTTCGCGACGCCACCGGACGACGGCTGGACGGGCATCCTCGATTCGTACGCGCCGCGGGCCAGCGCCCCGACTGCCGCTGACGCGCTCGAGCTCGCCCGGCGGAACGCCGAGAACGCACGCCGACTGCTCGACGCCGCTCCCGAACCGACCGCGCTCTTCGTCAACGACGCGACGATCCCGTTCCAGCACCCAACCGCCGAGACGGCCCCGCTGCTCGAATTGATCGAGACTGCCGACTGTGCGGTGCTCAACGCGTTCGAGAGCACCGAACTGGGTCGGGACGGCCCGGTCTCGCGAACGGAGGCGAACACGCGCCGGATATTACGCGACGCCGTCCGGCGCGTTCGCCGCCTCGGTTAGCTGTTCGACGCGGTCGACCGCGTCGACCGCCGTCTCGCCGAAGACGTACGCGATCGGTTCGATGCCGTACGCCCCGTCGTGGTAGGCGACGGTGGGAACGTCGTGCCCGAACCGGCGACGGAGTTCGTCCGTCCGGTTCTCGTACGCGGCGTCGAACTCGACCGGCGGAATGCCCAGGTCTCGCGCCGCGTCGAGGAGTTCGGGGTCGGTGGCGAGATTGACGGCACCGCGGATCTCCGGGTCGATCGCATTCGCCACGAGGAGCGCCAGCGCAACGTGTTCCGACGCGCCGAACTCTGGCTCCGACGGGACGACGATCCGGTCGTGTACGGTGTGGAGTCGTCCGGGAATGGCCGCGACGTCTGCGTCCGCGGACGGCTGTGGGAGCGACTCGGCGACGTTCGACCCGACGTTCGGCACGTACGTCGACACGTCCGAAATCGCGGCGAACGTGCGGGCAGCCGTCCGCACGCTCCGGAGAACGCCGCGTTCGACGCTCATCGCGTCGTTGCGTCCACGGACGCAGAGGTCACAGCCGAGCCCCTCCAGCACCGGCATCGCGTCCTCGTGCAGTCCACAGATCGGTCCGCGGTCCTCGAACTCCCGGACGAGATCGAGGAGTTCCGCCATCGCGTCGAACGCGTCCAGTTCGTCGGCCACCCAGCCCTCGGCGGTCCGTTCGACGACCGCCTGCATCCGCTCGTTCTCGACGAACCGCGATTCGGGGGTCGCCTGTCCGGAGAGGTACTTGCTCACGGCGGCCTGGGTGATACCGAGCATCGACCCGATCTGGCGCTGGGAACAGTCCAGTCCTGCGAGTTCGCGGGCGAGCATGATCCGTGCCGTCGGCATGAACCGCGCGGCGACGATCTCGTGTGGGAGGTGGAGTTGCCCGGCGTGCTCGCGGTCGTTGGTGGTCATCGTACTTGCTGATAACACGGTTATACCACTTGATTATATACGTTGGGGTGCCCAACGGGGAGACATGCCGTTCACCGAGCGTCTCGAAGAGACCGCCGAACCGATCTGGACGGCCATCGAACGGCACCCGATGGTCGAAAGACTGGGTAGGGGAACGCTCGACGTCGAGCCGTTCCGGTACTGGGTGCGACAGGACTACGTGTTCCTCGTGGAGTACGCCCGCCTACTGGCGTACGGGGCGGCCCGGGCACCGACGCTCGACCGACTTCGAACGTTCGCCGAGCTCCTCTCCTCGACGGCGGCGTCGGAGATGGACCTCCACAGACAGTACGCCGCGGAGTTCGGTCTCTCCACCGCCGAACTCGTCTCGACTGTGCCCTCGCCGACGACCAGGGCGTACACCGACTTTCTCGTTCGAACTGCCGCGACCGGATCGTTCGGCGACCTCGTCGCTGCGCTCCTCCCCTGTATGTGGGGGTTCAACGAGACGGCCACTCGTCTGTCTGCGGACGGTCTTCCATCGGAGGAGCGCTACGCCGAGTGGGTACGGACGTACGCCGGCGACTCGTTCACCGAACTCACCACCTGGTGTAAAGAGCTCATGGACGACGTCGCCGCCGAGTCGAGCGAGACCGATCGGAGCCGGTATCGCGACATCTTCGAGCGGTCCGCCACGTACGAATCTCGGTTCTGGGACGCCGCGTGGAAACAGGAGGAGTGGTCGTGACGACTGGCAAGACGCTCTGCGACGCACTGCGAGCGGACAGCGAACCGGCCTGGACGGCTGCCACCACCCACCGGTTCACCCGGGAACTCGGGGCCGGGACGCTCGACGACGACGTCTTCCGGCGGTACCTCGCGCTGGACTACGAGTTCGTGGAACTGCTCGCCGGGCTGGTGGGTCACGCGATCGCCGACGCGCCCACGATGGCGGCTAAACGCCGACTCTCGACGTTCCTCGCGTCCATCGTCGGCCCCGAGAACGATTACTTCGACCGGGCGTTCGACGCACTCGACGTCGACCCCGGTCAGACACCCCCTGACGATTCGATGGCCGCCGTGCGGGCGTTCGAGGACCTCTTCGCTCGCGCCGCCGCGTCCGGCGGGTACGCCGAGACGCTGGCCGTTCTCCTCCCCGTCGAGTGGGTCTATCTCACCTGGGCGACCGACGTCGAACGCCCTCCCGGGCCGTTCTACCTCGGCGAGTGGGTCGACATTCACGCGACGGACGACTTCGAGGAGTTCGTCTCCTGGCTCCGGGGGGAACTGGACCGGGAAGGGGCGACGCTCTCGCCGCGTCGCCAGCGGCGCGTCCGACGCCTGTTCGCACTGGCCGTCTCGCTCGAAGTCGAGTTCTTCGACGCCGCCTACGGGGGTGCACCCTGATGGTGACTGCGCTGACCGCCCTCGGCGCGACGATCCTGGTCATGCTGATGACGACCCTGGTCGGTGTCGGATACGTGCGCGGACGGTCGCTGTCGGTCGATACGCTCCTCACAGCACGAAACTCGGCGTCGGAAGGCGTGACCGCTGCGTCGGTCGTCGCGTCGACCATGGGTGCGTGGATCCTCCTCAGCCCGGCCGAGGCTGGCGCCGCCTTCGGTGGGCTCCCGGCCATCCTCGGGTACGCACTCGGAAGCGCCGTCCCCCTGGTGCTGTTCGTTCCCGTCGGGGCCCGGATTCGGACCGTCATGCCGAACGGCCACTCGCTGACCCAGTACGTCGGCGTTCGGTTCGGTCGGTACTTCCACGCCTTCGTGCTGGTCGTCTCCCTGTTCTACATGTTCATCTTCCTCGCCGCGGGAATGACGGGCATCACACTCGCACTGGCACTGGTGGCCGACGTTCCCCCCTGGCTGACGGCGGTCGTCATCGGTGGCTTCGTGCTCGCGTACACCACGTACGGTGGTCTCGTCGCGAGTCTCGTCACCGACACCGTCCAGACGGTACTGATCTTCCCGCTCCTGGTCGTCGGATTCGGCGGTGCGGTGTGGGCACTCGGCGGGACGACGTCGGTGTATCGAACCGCCGCGACCCAGACGCCACAGCTCCTCGCACTCGGGAACGCGAGCGGCGTTCGCTTCGGCATCTACGTCGTGCTCGCCATTCTGGGTGCGAACATGCTCCACCAGGGGATGTGGCAGCGGATCTGGGCGGCGAACTCGACGCGAGCCGTCGAGCGGGCGTTCGCCGTGAGCGCCGTCGTGGTGGTTCCGATGGTCATGCTGGCCGGCCTGTTCGGCATCGTCGCCGCCAGTCGGGGGCTCGTCGCTGGTAACGCCGGGATCTCCTTTTTCCTCGTCGTGAACCAGGCGTTCCCCGACTGGCTCACGCTGACGGTCGTCGTGCTCGCGACGCTCCTCGTCGCGAGCACGGCCGATACGATTCTGAACGCCATCGCGAGTATCGTCACGACTGACGTCGCCCAGCTCATAGACGACGTGTCGGAACGGACGCTCACCCGTTTCGCCCGTGGACTGACGGTGCTCGTCGCAGCAGCAGCGATCGTCGTCGGAGCGCGTGGGTACGACGTTCTGACGCTGTTCCTGCTCGCAGACCTCCTCGGGGCCGCCACCTTCGCCCCGTTCGTCCTCGGCCTCTATCTCCCATCCCTGACCGAGAGGGGGGCGCTCGCCAGCAGCGCACTCGGCCTCGTCGTCGGTCTCGCGTACTTTCCCTCGACGCAGGGGATCGTGGCGTCGGTCGGCGTCCCGCTGCCAGCCCCCTCGTTCTTCTGGGCGTTCGTCGGCGCGACCGCCGTCTCCGTCGCTGGAACCATAATCGCCGCCGGGCTGTCCACGCAGCGGTTCTCCTTCGATCGCCTCGGCGAGTCGACGGTCGCATTCGACGGGGGTGACGACCGATGATCTCGGCGCTTTCGTTCTCGTTGCTCGTCTGGGGCTCGCTCGGGCTCGTCGTGCTCGCGTTCGTCTACGTGCTCGCGACGCTCTCGGAGGTGTCCCCTTGATGCGCACACCCGCGCCGGTCTCGATGCCCGTCGCGTTGACGATCGCGGGGAGCGACTCCGGCGGTGGCGCCGGCATCCAGGCGGACATCCAGACCATGGCCGCCCACGAGACGTTCCCGACGAGCGTGGTGACGAGCATCACCGCCCAGAACACCCGGGGAGTCGAACGGTCGACAGTACTGGACCCGGACGACGTCCGTGCCCAGTTCGAGGCGGTCGTCGACGATTTCGACGTCCGCGCCGCCAAAACGGGGATGCTCGCGACTGCGGAGCTCGTTCGAGATGTCCGCGAGTGCGTAACGACCGCCGACTTTCCGCTCGTCGTCGACCCGGTGATGGTCGCTACCTCCGGAGATCGGCTGCTCGATTCAGCGGGGGAGCGTGAGTACGAGGCCCTCGTGGCGGAGGCGACGCTCGTCACACCGAACCGGGACGAAGCAGCCGTGCTCACCGGCATCGAACCGACGGACGCGGAGTCCGCGCACGAGGCCGCCGCCCGCCTGCTCGAGATGGGGGCGTCGGCGGCGCTCGTAAAGGGGGGCCACGGGAAAGGCGACGTCATCCACGACGTACTCGTGTCGGCGGATGTCGCCCGCGAGTTCGCTCATCCGAGAGTCGACACCGACGCGACGCACGGGTCGGGCTGTACGCTCTCGGCGGCGATTACTGCCCACCTGAGCAGGGGGGTGGCCCTCGTTTCGGCGGTCGAGCGGGCCGTCGCGTACATAGACCGGGCCGTTCGGTACTCGTCCGATGTCGGTCGCGGTCCGGGCGCCGTTCACCACCTCGTGGCACTACGGAACCGGGCAGCACGAGAGCCGACCGCCGAGGCCGTCGCGACCCTCGTGGCGCGGTTCGTCGCAGACGACGTGCGCCCGCTCGTCCCCGAGGTCGGGATGAACGTCGTCGGTGCGACCCCCTACGCAGAATCGATCCGTGAGACGGCGGCCGTCGAGGGGCGGATCACCCGCACCATGAACGGCGTCATGCCCAACCGGGGTGTCAGGTTCGGTGCGTCGAGTCACCTGGCACGATTTCTGCTGGCCGCTCGCGAGTACGAGCCGACGCTACGATTCGCGACGAACTGCCGGCTCTCGGGGGAGACTCGCGCTGCGCTCGAGACGCTCGACGGCCCCGTCGAGTGGTTCGACCGGGCCGACGAACCGGCGGATTCGTCGACGATGGACTGGGCAGCCCAACGCGTGTTCGCGGCCGCGGACGAGCCGCCCGTCGCCGTCGTCGACGAGGGGGCCGTCGGAAAGGAGCCGATGATCCGACTCGTCGGCCGAACGACCGGATCGGTCCGCTCCGCCGTCGATCGACTGCTCGCGGGTACGTCCGAATCCCGTCGAACCTGAACGCCGAAATCCCGTCGAAGCTGAACGCCGACTTTCCGACTGCAGGTTAGAGTCAGTTCCGACTGGCCCCACCAACTTCGCACCCGAACGGCGTCCCGCAACCGTGCCGCAACACGATGTTTTAAACCGCCGTGGGCACTTGTGTTCGAGTACAGAAGATGGTCGACGTCAACCTCGACGAGAAAGATTTCAAGCTGCTCTATCACCTCGACAGGGAGGGGGACATCGACGTCGAGACGATCAGCGAGGAGCTGGAGATCAGTTCGTCGACGGTCTACTACCGGCTCGAGAAGTACCGGGAGATGGGTATCCTCAAGGGGAAGGTGGCCCACCTCGACCCCCGGAAGCTCGGACTCGAACTTACGGTCATCTCGGAGATCAAGGGCGCATACGGGCCCGAGTACGAGACACTCGGCACCCAGCTCAGCGAACTCTCGGCCGTCCAGGAGGTCTACTTCATGCTCGGGGAGATGTCCTTCTACGTCATCTCGAAGGTCAAGGACCACGACCACCTCCAGGACCTCATCGACGCCATCATCAACATCGACGGAGTGGAAGACTCGGCCACCCACGTCGTCCTCAAGACGTTCAAGGACGAACCCCGGCTGCTCACGAACTACGACACAGCGGACCTCGAACGGCTGTTCGAGTAGTCGCCGGTGTGTCGGTGCAGTCGAGACAGACCGGTCGAGGAGAGAGGGCCCGTCCGATGAACGCGCGGGTCGCTACAGCGACCCGAGCACGTCGTCTGCGTCCTCGAGGTAGGCCCGGCAGTGCTCCTCGGTGTGCGCCAGCGAGAGGTGGTGGCGCTTGTAGGGGTTCGGGAGGAAGAAGTGACCCCGTTCGCGCATTCCCTTCGCGTACGCCATGAACCGGTCCTCGTCGAGGCCCGCGACGTCGTCGTAGGACTTCGGCTCGCCGGTCTTCCCGAACTGGACGCTGAAGATGCTCCGGTAGCCGACGACGCGCGCGTCGAGGCTGTGGTCCCCGAGGAGGTCCTCGAGTCCCGCCCGATAGCGGTCGCCGAGGTCGCTTACGTGCCGGGTGACGTCTGCCTCCTCGAGCAGACGGAGCGTCTCCCTGCTCGCGGCGAGGCCGACGGGGTGGCCGGAGTACGTGCCGCTGATGACGACGCCAGTGGTGTTGTCGCCGCCCGCCTGGCTCATGATGTCCGCGCGACCGCCCACCGCGGCGACCGGGTAGCCGTTCCCCATGGCCTTCGCCAGGGTGGTCAGGTCCGGCGTCACGCCGAGTACGTCCTGCACCCCGTGGGGCGAGTGGCGGAACGCGGTGATGACCTCGTCGAAGATCAGCGGCACGTCGTGGGCGTCGGTCTCCTCCTCGAGCGCGTCGAGGAACGGCCGCGTGGGGAACAGACAGCCGACCGAGTGCGGCACGGGCTCTAAGATGACGCCGGCGAGTTCGTCGCCGTGTTCGGCCATCACCTCCCTGAGCGCCTCGGGGTCGTTGAACGGGATGGCGAGGGTGTTCTCGACGGCCGCGGCGAGCATCCCCTCGGACTCGGGGTACTGCGTGCCGACGGAGTCCGCGGGCGGATAGACGCTGACGTCGACGTAGTCGTGCCAGCCGTGGTAGCAGCCCTCGAACTTGAGGATCTTCTCGTTTCCGGTGTAGGCCCGCGCGAGGCGGATTGCGTGGTAGGTCGCCTCGCTGCCGCTGTTGCAGAAGTTCACCATCTCGACGCCCGGCAGGAGTTCGACGACGCGGTCGGCGACCGCGACCTCGAGTTCGGTCGTCCCCGCACCGTAGAGCACGCCGTCCTCGATTGCCGCGTGTGCGGCGGCGTCCACGTCCTCGTGGCCGTGCCCGAGGATTATCGGGCCGAACGCCATGTGGTAGTCGGTCGTGTCCGTCCCGTCGACGGTGGTGAGCGTCGCGCCCGCGGCGCGCTCGAAGGCGATGTCCTCCGGGTAGTACGCCTGGGAGCGCAGTCCGGTCTGTGCGCCGCCGGGGATGACGGCGCGGGCGTGTTCGACGAGCGAGCGACTGGAAGTGTACATATCAGTAGAATCTGTCATTCATCAGCCTCCGTCCCGGCAACGTACTCGGTGACGTTGCCGACGTTCATCGCCACGACCAGCGCGACCGCGATGACGAAGACGATAAAGGAGGAGATCGCGTTCATCTTCGGGGCCGTCCCGTACTTTATCATCGAGAACATCGACGTGGTCAGCACGTTCATCGTCCCCTTCACGAAGAAGGCGCGGATGAAGTCCTCGAACGAGCGAATCCAGGCGAACAGGAACCCCGCGCCGATGGCGGGCGCGAGGATGGGGAAGGTCACGTCGCGGAACGTCGTGAGCGGGTCGGCTCCGAGGTCCCGCGCCGCCTCCTCCAGCGACCGGTCGAACGTGTACAGCCGCGCCGTCACGAGCAGCAGGACGAACGGGAAGCCGTAGACGCTGTGGGTCACGACGACCGTCCAGAAGCCCGGCGTGACCGAGAGCAGCGACCGGAAGTAGATGAGGAGCGCGATGCCCATGATGACGCCCGGGATGACCATCGGGAGGATGCCGAGCGTCCGGTAGAGCTCCTTGTACGGGAAGTCGTAGCGGGCCAGCGCGAAGCTGGCGAGCACGCCGAGCACCGTCGCGATGAGCGCGGCGATCGTCGCGATCTCGATACTGTGGAGCAGCGCCCGCATCAGCGAGGCGTCCGCGAACGTCGCCACGTAGTTGGCGAGCGTGACGCCCTTGAACGGGAACAGTGTGCTCGTGTTGACCATAAAGGAGAGCGCGACCATCACGAGCAGCGGAATCCACAGGAACACGAGGAGCCCACCGGCGACGGCGTACAGTCCGTAGCGGAGCAGCGCGTCAGTTCGCTCTACCCCGAGCAGGCCACCGGTCCGCGTCTTGGCACTCGTGGCGTCGGTGTTCGTCTCGGTAGCCATCTCAGAACCCTCCCAGGTCTTCGATGCTGACGTAGCGGAACGCGAGCGCGAATGCGACGACGATGGAGACGACGATGAACATCGACGCGGCACCACCGTAGTTTATCGCGTACAGCGAGTCGATCCGCTGTTCTATCAGCTGGCCGATCATGAGCACCTTCCCCTGTCCGAGAAAGCGCGGGGTGATGAACGCGCCGAGCGAAGGAACGAACACGAACAGGCTCCCGCTGATGATGCCGGGGAGCACGAGCGGGACGATGATGTCCCGCAGGGTCTCGGTCCGACTGGCGCCGAGGTCGCGGGCCGCCTCGACAAGGGAGAAATCGAGCCCGTCGAGGCTCGCGTACAGCGACAGCAGCATGTACGGGAAGTACGCGTGCGTGAGTCCAACCACGATGGCGAACTTCCCGAAGTCGAAGAGGTGGACAGGCCCGCTGACCACGCCGAGTGTCACGAGTGTGCTGTTGATGACGCCGTTGGAGCCGAACATCAGGAACCACGAGTACGCCCGAACGAGGTACATCGTGAAGAAGGGCAACAGCACGAGGAAGATGACGAATTTGAACGTGCGGCCGCCGCGGCGGGCCAGCAGGTACGCGAGCGGGAACGCCAGGACCAGACAGACGACGGTCGTGACGAACGCGAGCTCGTAGGAGAGCACGAGCGACTTGAAAAACGAGCTCTCCCAGAACGGCCCCGGTCCGGCGAATAGGTTGCCGTAGTTCGCCAGCGTCGGCTGGTAGATGATCTGGTAGGCGTCGTTTACCTGCAGGAAGCTGACCGCGACCATGAACGTAAGCGGCGCGAGCAGCAACAGCAGTAGCCAGACGAGACTCGGACCGACGGTCAGCCCCAGGCGGCGCCGCGTCGAGGAGAACGCGCGTATCAACTGCCCTCTTTTTCCGGACGTGTGTTCGGTTGACATTGAAAGTGCGGGAGGGGATCCCGATCAGGCGGTCTTGACTTCTTCCCAGGCCGAGACCCACTTCTTCTCGTTCTCGATGGCCTTGAACGGGATGAAGCCGTCGAGGCGACTCGGCTCGATGGCGCCGTAGAGCTTGTTCTCGTCCTTGCTCAGGTTCTGCTGGGTCTTCGGGTTGCAGCTCGGCGAGTAGCCGGCCTTGGCGAGCGCCGCGCCGATCTTCGGCGAGATGTACTCGTTGACGACCTTCCAGGCCAGCTCCTTGTTGTCGGACTTCTTCGAGACGGCCGCGCCCTCGAACCAGGCCAGTGAGCCCTCCTCGGGGACGTAGTAGTCCACCCAGTCGTCGCCGTTGGACCACATCTCGACGATCTCGTTGCGACCGGAGAAGCCGATGGTGTGGTTGCCCTGCTCGAAGGACTTGATGTAGGTCGGGTCGGCGGCGATGTACCCCTCGAGGAGCGGCTTCTCGTCGATGAGCTTCTGCTTGCACTTCTTGAGCTGCTCGTCGGTCAACGACACGCGGTCGCCCTTGAACGCGTCTGTGTAGCCGAGGTAGAGTGCGGTCGCGCTGATGGCCTTGAAGTGGTTGTCGTACTGGACGATGTTGCCCTTGTGGTCTTTGTTCCACAGCTCGGAGTAGCTGTGTTTCGGGTTCGGGATCGCGCGCGTGTCGTAGGAGATGCCGTACCAGCCAAAGCGGATCGGGATGCCGTACATCGTCCCGCCCTTCGCGAACTGGCTGTTCGCGAACTCCTTGAACTTCCCGTAGAGGCTGCCGAAGTTCGGGACGGCGTCCTTCTTGACGGGCGCGATGAGGTCCGCGTCGAGCAGCTTCGGGATGTAGTTGTTGTTCGGGATGACGATGTCGTACTGGGCGTCCTGCCCCGAGTTGAACGCCGAGAACATCTTCGCCGAGGAGGTCCCCTTCGTGATCTCGAGTTTGATGTCGAGGGTGTTCTCGATCTGGTCTTTGAAGTTGGCGTACTCCTCCCAGGTGTAGATGTTAATGGTCTGTTTCCCACCACCTCCCAGGCAGCCCGCGACGCCGGCAAGTCCGGCCGCGCCGGTTGCGCCGGCAGCTTTCAGGAAGGTCCGTCGGTCGGTTCCACCGCGCTTCGATCTCTCGTCCGTGTGGTCTGCCGCCATATCTTCACCCTACGTCCCAGACGGACCTACATTAAACTTTCTGCAAATATCGTCGGTAGTCTTGGGAATTAATCTCGAATTATGAACCCCAAGTGCCATATCCCCCAACAGCACCAGTACTTTTATGTGAAGAAGTTCGGTATGCGACACCATGACTGAAGCCAACGACGCGCTCGTCGAACTCTCGAACGTGCGCAAGGAGTTCGGGGACGTTACGGCTGTCGACGGAATCGACCTGACCATCAGGCGGGGTGAGTTCTTCTCGCTGGTCGGGCCGTCGGGCTGCGGGAAGACCACGACGCTCCGCATGATCAGCGGGTTCGAGAACCCGACGTCCGGCGCAGTGCTGCTCGACGGGGCGGACATGACGAGTGTGCCCCCGGAGGCGCGCGATACGAACCTGGTCTTCCAGCACCTCTCGCTGTTCCCTCACATGACCGTCAGCGAGAACGTCGCGTACGGGCTCGAGAAGGCCGGAGTCGACGCGGAGACGCGGGATCGACGCGTCGCGGAGTATCTCGAACTGGTCGACCTCGACGGCCTCGAGGAGCGCAAACCCGAGGAGCTCTCCGGCGGGCAACAGCAGCGCGTCGCGCTCGCCAGAGCGCTGGTCAACCGTCCGAGCCTGCTGTTGCTCGACGAACCGCTGTCGAGTCTCGACCGGAAGCTCCGGAAGCTGATGCAGGTCGAACTGCGCAAGATCCACGAGAAGACGCAGGGCGCGTTCTTCTACGTCA
>Ga0102959_1000168_pt1 | contig 21397 bp, 24 predicted proteins | sample SalPonF2_B_D2_MG_FD_84520 | JGI IMG/M metagenome (GOLD analysis project Ga0102959, IMG submission 84520) | Salt pond soil microbial communities from South San Francisco under conditions of wetland restoration - Salt Pond MetaG SF2_B_D2_MG ...
CTCTAGGACGTCGGCGAGTTCGAGCATACCTCGTGCTACTCGGGTGACGTCTTTAACGGTTGCCGTGCGGCAGTCGGTCCTGTAGCCCGTGGGGTCGGGCGGGATGCGATGGAGGGGGGAGACGGACGGAGGCGCGAGCGTGTAAGTGGACGTGGAGCCGACCTACATGATAGTGAACGGGGAGCCGGCCTACAGCGACCGGACGACGACGTCACGTTCGGCGAGGTGCGACCGGACCCGCTCGGCGAACGCGCGGGCTCCCGGCCAGGTCGCGTCCGCGTCGAGCCGCGAGGGGTCGCCGACGTACACGGCGACCGTCTCGTCGGTCCCCACGAGCGCCACGGCGACGCGGACGTAGAGCCCGCCCTCGACCCCCTCGTAGGCGTCGACGGCGGCCACGTCGTCGACGCGGAGTATGCGTCCGGCTGTGCGCCCGCCCGGCGCGAGCGTGGGATACCGCCCCTCGACGCGGTGGAGCCCGCGGAGTTCGGCGTCGGGACCGAACGCGAACTCGTCGACGACCGACGCGACGCTCGCCGGGTCGGTCAGGGTGCCGTAGACGAACACGTCCATACGTCGGCCACGGGCGGCGGCCACTTACCCCTGGCGTCGGGGCCGCGCAGGGACGAATCGCGAGCCCGCTCCGGGGCCGGGGATACTGCTTTACCCGTCGAGCCCGTACCCACCCCCGTGGACGAAAACGACCTCGACGACCTCTTCGAGGACCTCGACGTGTACGGCGACCTCACCCGGGCCGAGCAGGTGCTCACCATCCGGGTCGAGAGCCGCCGGTACGGCAAGCCCATGACGATAATCGAGGGGTTCGACCCCGACGCCGTGGACCTGCGCGAGCTCGCCTCGGATCTCAAGAAGCGACTCGGCACCGGCGGCACCGTCGAATCCGGCCATATCGAGCTCCAGGGCGACCATCGGGACCGGCTGCCCGACCTCCTGCGGGAGGAGGGCTTCGAGGTGACCGACTGAGACGCGCCGCCCGCGTCGGCTTCTCCGGACGGTCGCTTGTGAGTGAGGACGTCGAGAGCGAGCAGTCGGGCGCGTGAACCGGTCGAGCGGGACGGACTCCGAGAAGAGCGGGTCTGGCGGGGCTACCGGTCTGCGAGGGGAACGAACGTCTCGTCCGTGGGGCCGACGTACCGGGCGCGCGGCCGGATGAGGCGGTTGTCGTCGTACTGCTCGAGCACGTGGGCGATCCAGCCGCCGGCGCGGCTCATCGCGAAGATGGGCGTGTAGACGTCGATGGGGATGCCCATCTGGTAGTACGTCGAGGCGGAGTAGAAGTCGACGTTCGGGGCCAGTCCCTTCTCCGATTTCATGTACTCCTCGATGGCGACGCTCATCTCGTACCACTTGGTGTCGCCAGCGGCCACACCGAGCTCCTCGGATTTCGCGCCCAGAATCTTCGCCCGGGGGTCCTTGACCTTGTAGACGCGGTGGCCGAAGCCCGCGACGCGCTCGCCGCGGTCGAGCGCGTCGGCGACCCAGTCGACCGGGTCCATGTGGCTCTCGTCGACCTCCTTCAACATCCGCATGACGTTCTGGTTGGCGCCGCCGTGGAGCGGGCCCTTCAGGGTGCCGATGGCGCTAGTGACCGCGCTGTGCAGGTCAGAGAGCGTCGAGGAGGTGACCATCGCCGAGAACGTCGAGGCGTTCAGGCCGTGGTCGGCGTGCAGGACGAGCGCCATGTCGAAGGTCTCCGCGAGCACGTCGTCGGGCTCCTCGTCGTTGAGCATGTAGAGAAAGTTCGCCGCGTGGGAGAGGTCCTCGCGAGGGGCGACCGGCTCGTTGCCGTTGCGGAAGCGCTTGAACGCCGCCAGGATGGTTGGGATCTTGGCGGTGATGCGCCGCCCCTTCCGGAGGTTGGCCTCGCGGTCGTCGGGCGGCCTCTCGGAGTCGTCGGGGTCGTACGCGGAGAGGTGCGAGGCCGCCGTGCGGAGCGCCCCCATCGGGTTCTCGTCGGCCTCGGCGAGCTCACGGACCACGGCCGTGACCCCGTCGTCGACCGCGCGCTCGGTCGCCATCGAGTCGGCGAACTCGGCCAGCTCGCCCTCGTCCGGCAGGTGCCCGTACCAGAGCAGGTAGACGACCTCCTCGTAGCTCGCGTCGCGGGCGAGGTCCTCGATGGGATAGCCCCGGTAGATGAGCTGTCCCTTCTCACCGTCGATAAAACTGAGCTCCGATTCGGCGACCAGCACGCCTTCCAGCCCCTTGTGCAGCTCGTCGCTCATAGGTTGACCCTTCGAAAGCCGACCGCAAAAGGGTTATCTTTCCGGCGGAGGCGCTTCGCTGGGCGGGGCACGAACGTTTTTGCCCACCCGGCGGATACGTAGACGCATGGACCCCGCCAGGGTGGCCTACGAACCGGTGAGCGTAAAGGAGGTGCTCGCCGAGATGAAGGACACCGCCGAGCTGCTCATCGACCTGGCCTACTCCGCGGTGCTCAACGGGAGCGACGACATCGCGGAGGAGGTGCTCTCCCTGGAGGAGCAGATGGACGTCCTCCAGCTCCAGGCGCGGATGAGCCTGCTCCTGTCCGCGCGCAGCCCCGAGGAGGCCGAGCGGCTCGCGCCCGTCCTGGGCGTCGTCGGCGCGGCCGAGAAGATAAGCGACGCGGCCGGCGACATCGCCAAGGTCGTCCTGGAGGACATCGGCCTGCCGGACGCGATGCGCGCGGCGCTCCCGGAGGCCGTCGAGACGCTCGTGCGGGCGAAGCTCGACCCCGACTCCCGGTTCGCGGGCCTGACACTCGGCGCGCTCAACCTGGAGACCGAGATGGGCGTCCGCATCATCGCCATCCGTCGCGGCGGCCGCTGGCTCCCGAACCCGGACGCCGAGACCGAGCTCCGCCCCGAGGACGTGCTCCTGCTGCGCGGCGCGGAGGAGGGGATCGCAGAGGTGTACGCCGACGCGACCGGCCACCGCTACGAGCCGCCGACCCAGCCCGACTCCGGCATCGACGACCTGGAGCGGGCGGTCGACTCCATCGTCCTCATGAAGAACATGAGCGAACTCGCGGTCGACCTGGCCTACGGGGCCGTCCTCTACGACAGCGAGGACATCGCCGAGGAGGTTGTCGAACTCGAGGCCGAGGTCGACGCCCTGAAATCGCGCTTCGAGGCGTGGGTGCTCCGTGCGGCCGCCAGGGTCGCCGACCCCGTCTCGCTCCGGGGGCTCGTCCACCTCGCCACGAGCACCGAGGTCATCAGCGACGCCGCCCTCGAGATAAGCGAGGGCGTCCTCCGCGGCCTGGACACGCACGTCGTCGTCCAGGAGGCCGTCGAGGAGTCCGACGAGGTCATCGTCCGGCTCTCGGTCGCGCGGGGCTGTGCCCTCGACGGCGCAACCCTCGGCGAGCAGATGGTGAAGACCGAGACCGGCATGCGGGTCATCGCGGTCCGCCGCCCCGCCGAGACCAACAACGAGTGGGTCATCCAGCCCGGCCCGGACACCACCCTCCGTGGCGGCGACGTGGTGCTGGCCAAGGGGACCCGCCTGGGAGCCGAGCGCCTGGCCGCGCTCGTCGGCGACGACTCGCTGGAGGAGCGGTTCACCTGACCCCGCGGAGGCCACTCGCTCCGGAGACCGGCACTCGACGACCTATCTCGAAGACGACGAGCGAGACCACCACGAACGCCACGCCAGTGACGAGCAGTGCCCACGCCGGCGACAGGCCCAGCGCGACGAGGACGGCGGGGTCGTTCCAGAGCCAGGTCACGAGCGCGTAGCTTCGCTCGGGGGCGAGGACCGCGCCGTTGACGAGGAGGACGCCGACGAGCACGCCCACGGCGCGGACGGCCTGGAGTCCCACGAGCTTCGCCCGCTCGGGGTTGGCGCGAATCCAGTCGCGCCGCAGCCAGACCGCGGCACCGATGGCGGCGAGCAGGACCAGGAGGAACACGACGACGGCCACGTGCGTCTCGACGTAGGCGACGTCGGCGGCGAGCACGTCCTGGCCGGCGGCGACCGCCAGCCCGAGCAGGGAGGTCTCGCCCTGGCCGGTGTAGACGAGGTAGGTCAGCGCGGCGTTGAACAGGACCGACCCGAGCGCGGTGTAGGCCAGGAACGTCCGGAGCTCCATCTCGGCGGCGCCGGCCGGGAAGGAGATGACCCCGCGGACGACCGGGAGCATCCGCCCCCAGAACACCGAGCTCTCGCCCCAGCGGCGGAACCAGGCCTGCCCGCGCTCCAGGTCGGCCGTCGAGACGTGGACGACCCGGCCGTAGCGTTCGAGCGCCTGCTCGCCCCGAAAGCCGAGCCAGTAGGGAAGGACGCTCCCGACGGTCGCGCCCGCGGTCGCGTCCAGGACGAACAGCGCGAAGGTGAGCGGGTCCCGGACGAGGACGGTGGCGGCGGCCGGGAGCACGAGCTCGCTCGGCGCGAAGTGGAGGACGAAGCCCGTCTCGAGGGCCATGTAGACGAAGACGGCGACGTAGCCGTACTGGGTCACGAACGCGAGGACCGAGTCGGCCAGCGAGACCATCGGCTCAGGGCCGCTCCAGGTCGGCGGGGTCGATCGGGTCCAGCTCGCCCGCCAGGCGGTAGGCGGCGACGGCGACGAACGCGGCGGTGGCCAGGAGCCCGAGCGAGACGGCCAGCACGAACGCCAGCGCGACGTAGAACAGCTCCGGCCGGTTCGAGCCCGGGAGGTAGACGAAGAGGACGAAGACCACGAGTGCGAAGCCGACGCCGACGCCGAAGCCGCGTCGGGCCTGTCGACGGACGTTCAGCGCGGCCACGACGTTCGCGACGCCCGGGCGCTCGCTCATCGGTCTTCGTTTGGCTGGCGGATTCAAAGTCCCGTCGGTTCCGAGGCGGAGAGCGCGGATACCGAACCGCTCAATACGCTCGCCGAGCGGGTTCTACGTAATGACGACGCTCGGTACCGCGAGTGCCGCTCCGGGGGAGATCGACACGGGCCGGCTCGAGGTCGGCGAGACGCGCGACGGCACGACGGTCGGGCTGCCCGTCGCGGTCGTGAACGGCACGGAGCCCGGCAAGACCCTCTACGTGCAGGCCGCCAGCGACGGCGACGAACTCAACGGCATCGGGGTCGTCCGGCGGGTCGTCCCCCGCCTCGACCCCGAGACGCTCGCGGGGACGGTGCTGGTCGTGGGCATCGTCAACTTCCACGGCTTCCAGGTCGCGTCCCACCGAAACCCGCTCGACGACACCAAGCTGAACCGGACCTACCCGGGCGACCCCCAGGGCTCCTCCAGCGAGCGCATCGCGGCGGCCACCTTCGAGGCGGCGACGCGCGCCGACCTCATCCTCGACCTGCACCAGGGCTCGACCAGCCGCATGATAAACGAGGCCCGGGTCCGCTGCGGGCGCCACCACCGGCTCCACCGCGACTGCCTGGAGCTCGCGAAGGTGTTCGGCTGCGGCCCCATCCTCGACCAGAAGGGACCGAACGGCCAGCTCGCGCGCGTCGCACCGGAGGAGGGCATCCCCACCATCGACCCGGAGCTCGGCGGCTCCGTGGGCTGGGACGAGGAGAGCGTCGACCTCGGGGTCCGGGGCGTGTTCAACGTCCTGCGCTACTACGGCTTCCTCGACGGCGACGTCGACCCCCAGCCACAGCAGCGTGCGTCGGGCTTCGACCGCTACGGCTCGCCGGCCGGCGGCCTTGTCCGCTTCGAGGCCGACCTGGGCGAGTCGGTCAGCCGTGGTGACGTGCTCTTCTCGGTCACCGACGTCTTCGGCGAGCTGAAAGCCGAGGTGACCGCCGACACCGACGGCGTCTTCTGGCGGACCCGCCGGCTCCCCCAGGTGGCGAGCGGCGAGTACGTCTGCTCCGTCGGCACGAACATAGACGAGGTGTAGGCGAGGGAGCGCGGTTCTGCGCCGGGTCCCTGGCCGTGTCCGGGTACTCTTTCGAGTTAGACAGCGTCCGGGCTACCCAGGGTTCTGGGACCACCTCGAAAGCCCCCGGGCGCTCGACCGTCCGGGACTCGCTGCGCGCGCTCCTTTTGGTCGCGTGCTTGTGTCGCCCGGGACGGATTGAGCGCCCGGCCCCTTTCAATCCCACCCGTGATCGACTCCACAGCTACCTGCGGGTGGGATTGAAAGGGGCGGCACACTGGACGACGGCGGGCGAAGTAAGCACCGCAGCGAAGCGCGGAGCGCAACGAGACCCCCGAATCCAGTGTGCCGGGGCTTTCGAGGTGTTTCCACCCGTCTCGTGAGGAGAGTCAGCAGAGTCGAAAAAGGTGCTCGTCAACCCACAATCGTAATCACGCCCGCCCCCCATCGAATCGAACGTGCTCGACTGTCCAGACTGCGGCCGGCGGTACGAGGAGACGCTCGAGGCCCCCTACCGCTGTGCCTGCGGCCACGCCCTCGAGTTCGCGGAGCGCCCCCTGCCCGCGGACTCGACGCCGCCCGACCCCGCGAGCCTCGACACGCGGCGCGGGCTCTGGGCGTTCGCCGACTTCCTCCCGGTGCCCCGGCGAGTGAGCCTCGGCGAGGGGTGGACGCCGCTCGTCGACGCGGACGGGGGCACCGCCAACCGCGGCTGGAACGCCCAGTTCAAGCTCGAGTACGTCTTCCCCTCGGGGAGCTTCAAGGACCGCGGCGCGGCGACGATGCTCTCGTGGGCGGCGGCCCTGGACGTAGAGCGGGTCGTCGAGGACTCCTCGGGCAACGCGGGCGCGGCCGTCGCGCAGTACGCCGCGCGGGCCGGCATCCCCGCCGACGTCTACGTCCCGGCGTCGGTGAAGGCCTCGAAGCTCCGGGCCATCGAGGCCGCCGGGGCCAGGGCGGTCCGGGTCGAGGGGTCCCGCCAGGACGTGACCGACGCCTGCGTCGCGGCGGTCGAGCGCGGTGAGGGCTGGTACGCGAGCCACGCGTGGAACCCGGCCTTCTTCGCGGGCACGGCCACGTTCGCCTACGAGGTGGCCGCCCAGCGCGACTGGCGGGTCCCGGACGCCGTCGTGACGCCGCTCGGCCACGGCACGCTCTGCCTCGGCGCGTACCGCGGCTTCCGGGCGCTCTCCGACGCCGGGTGGACCGACCGTGTCCCCCGGCTGCTCGGCGTCCAGGCCGCCGGCGTCGCGCCCGTCGTCGCCACCCTCCACGGCGACGACGCGGCCGGCAGCGAGCCGAACGACGCCGCCGACGGCATCCAGATCGCCGACCCGGTCCGGCTGGACCAGCTCCGCCCCGCCATCGACGACACCGACGGCGACGCCATCGCGGTGGACCGCGAGGCGACCGAGCGGGCGCTCGACGCCCTCCACCGGGCCGGCTTCTACGTCGAGCCGACGAGTGCCGCGGCGGTCGCCGGCCTGGCCGCCTACCGCGAGGCTGGCGTCCTGGACCGGGACGACGACGTGGTGGTCCCGCTGACCGGTAGCGGGCTGAAGGGGTGAGCCGGGCGTGTTCCGGAGGGCACGATTCGGCCGGTCTCCACCCGATGTAAGTACATGTAACTTTTGTAAGTGTTTGTACGTCATTGTAACCGGCCGGGTTCCCCCGATTCCGCGACGGTCGAGCGTCCAGACCGGGGGCAGTGGCCGGTTCCGGACGGCCGCGCTCGCCGCTCGGGTGCAACGCGATTGCGCCCGGCCGACCCACCGCTCGCCTGCAGTTCACCGCTGCGCGAAGGGTATCGGACCTCACGGGCGATAGAGACCGCCATGATAGACGGTGACGGAGAACGAGGGGCGCTCGAGGAGATCGAGTTCCTCGCCCGGTCGCCGAACCGCGTCGCCATGCTCGACGCGCTGACCGGCGGGCCGTTCGACCGCTACGAGCTGGAGGAGATGACCGGCGTCTCGCGGGCGACGCTCGGCCGCATCCTCGACGACCTCGCGGAGCGCGGCCGGATCCGGGAGGCCGAGCGGGAGCACGAGACGACCCAGCCCGGCGCCTACGTCGCCCGGGAGTTCACGGGGCTCATGCGACGGTTCTCGTCGCTGCCGGCGCTCAACGACGTCGCCGAGTGGTTCCCCGAGGAGGGCTTCGACTTCGGCATCGACCGCCTCGCCGGGGCGACCGTCGTCCGCCCGACCAGAACAACGCGCTCGCCCCCACGACGCACATCGCCAGACGACTCCGGTCCGCCGAGCAGGGACGGGTGCTCACGTACTCCGTGCTCCTCGACGCCATGGACGCCTGCTGGCGGGCGACCCTCGAGGGCACCCTCGACTTCGAGAGGGTGTTCGACCGGGGGACGCTCGCGAGCCTCGGAGCCGAACCGCTGTTGGCCGAGCGAGCGCTGGAGATGCTCGAATCCGGGCAGGCCGACATCGCCTGCTACGCCGGCGACGTCCCCTACATCGTCATCGTCGTCGACGACGTCGTCCTCCGCTGTCTCCCCGGCGGCGAGGGGGCACCGCACGCGGTGATCGAGACCGACGACTCGCTCGTCGATAGCTCGACGTGAGCGGCGGTGGAGCGTGGACAGAGAGACCCGAAAAACTACAGTGAGCGCTGTCTATGGGGCCGCATGGTCGGACTCGTGCAGGGTGCCGGGGTCGTCGTCGCGGTCGCGGCCGCCCTGATCGTCTACGTCGACGCCTCGCGCCAGGGGTTCGAGCGGGCGCTCGGGCTGGCCGTCGGCGTCGGCGTCTGCTCTGCGGTCGGCTTCCTGCTCCCCTCGTATCTCTTCGCCAGCGCGTTCGCGGGCCTGGACCAGGTTCCGCCCGCCCGAACGGTCGCCCTCGGGACGGTCGCCACCGGCGCGGTCGTCACGGCGGCGGCGCTCTTCCTCTACGGGCTGGCCAGCCGGATGCCGCGACCGGAGACCGAGGGCTAGCGCATCGCCCGCACGTCCACGAACCCGCCCTCGTCGGCGGTGATCCACTCCGTCACGAGGTCCTCCGACCGCGCGTCGGCGGGGTAGACCGTACACTGGTCCGGCCTGTCGTCCCGGAGGACGATGGTGAATGCCAGCTCCCACACCGGCCAGGCGCCGCGGTCGGTCCGGGCGTCCGGTTCGAGGTCGTCCGCCTGGAAGTCGGGCAGCTCTCCGGTCATCGTCCGCCCTCCGTCGGCACGCCGTCGTGGGATGCCATGACGTAGGCTACGACGAGAACTACCTTTGCTATACCGTCTCTATCGACGCCCGAGGGCGACCCTCGTCCGGTCTAGAGCGACCCCTTCCGACCGGAGGACCACCCTATCCGACCCGGAACGCGTCACAGTCCTACCGCCCCATGTCCGCGTCCCCGGTCTACCGCATCGTATCGAGGTTGACGAACGCGCCGTCGTCGGCGACCATCCACTCCGCGCGGCTCTCGTCCGGGTCCGTCCCCACCGGGAAGACCATACACTGCACCACGCCGTCGTCGTTGACGAGTGCGTACGAGAGCGAGACTTCCGAATCGGGGCCCGGTTCTCGCGCTGACGGCTCGCCGTCGCCCTGGCCCGCCTCCGGGTCGATGGCGTCACGTGCCATATCGGGGACACGGGGTCGGCGCTGGTAAACAGGCGAGATGGATCAGGAAAGTAGAGAATCCGCGGGGTCGGCGGCCGGTCTCCCTACCGCTCGGGGTGCGTCGGCGCGTCGAACCCGCCGCGCACCAGCGGCCTGGCGACGTGCCGGCGGGCGCAGGGCGGTACCTCGTACCAGCCGCCCTCCAGGTCGCGTGCGACCGGGCGCTCTACCTTGCCGGGCGCGGACGTGCCGCAGTCCCGACACCGGTAGCCCTGGTCGGCCCCGGCGCTCTCCATCCGCCGGTCGCAGTCGGGACAGGTCGGGGTGACGAGCGCCGTCCGGCAGAGCGAGCGGACCGCGAACTTCTCCAGCTTGAGCGTCCCGCGGGCGACCTCGCCGCAGACCGTGAGGCGGTCGCCCGGGCGCAGTGCGCGCACCCGGTCGCGGAAGCGCTTGGTCGGCTCGAAGGCGGCGCACTGCCGGACCACGGAATCTCTGGCGTCCGTCGGTTCGCCTGGCGCGCGGAGGTCGAAGAAGACGTGTCCCCCCTCGCGGGTCTCGGGGGTGGACGCGACGACGCCGTCGACCCGGTAGGCGTGGCCGTCGCTCACGTCGGCGAGGGCGGCGTCGCTGAGGTGGGCGTCGGTCCCCTGGTTCGTCACGAACAGCGCGGTCCGCTCGGCCGGTTCGGCGTCGATGGCGGCGGCGACGGATTGGACGGCCTCGGGGTCGTCGCCGCGGATGCCGTGGAGGATGGGACCGGGCGTGTGCGGCACGCAGACGGCCTGCCCTTCACCCCGGTCTACGGTGTCCCAGACCGTCGGGTAGCCCCGGTCGGCGGCCGCGAAGACGGACTCGTAGTCGACGTCGCGCTCGGTCCCCCACCGCTCGCGCGGCCGGTAGGTGATGAGCTCGTAGGTCCAGTCGTCGAAGGCGGGCCAGGCCCCGACCGCCGCGAGCGCGCCGATGCGGCCCCGGCCGTTCTTCCAGCCCTCGACCCGGTAGCCGACCGCGGCCGCGAGCGAGCGGGCGTCGTCGATGGAGAGCAGGTCGCAGAGGGCGTCGCGGGCGAAGTCGACGACCGCCTCCGGCGCGTCGTCGGGGTCGTGGGCGGCCACGACCAGCCCGGGGTTCGTCCGGGGGTCGTCCGTCTCCGCCGAGGCGGCCACCTCGGCCCTGGCGACCGCGAACGCCGTCTCGGGATCGGCGTCGGTGTGGATGGCCAGCGCGGCGTTCCCGCGCGTCTTGTGCCGGACGGCGGGGTTGAGCCGCACGAGGAGCAATCGCTCCACGCTCGCGCCGCGCTCGCCGAGTGCGGCCGCGACGCGCGCGGCGGCGTACGTCGTGCACATCCCGCGCTCGCGGGAGTCGGTGTCGTCCAGGCCGATGACCGTCACGGGTGGTGAGTTGGCGACTGGCGGGTTAAGGGGTTTCGGGGTACGGGCCGTCGCCGTCCGCCGACCGCGGCGTGGTCGACTCGCCGGGTCACCGGTCGGTACCACGAACCGGCGACCGACACCTCGAACCGACGACCGACACCTCGAACCGGTCGCGGCCGTCAAGACCGCATATATAAGGAGGGCTCACGGATCGCGGCAAACCGCACGAAGGCGGTTCGACACCGCGGCACAACGCATATATGTGATGAGTCACTTAATGTCGACTATGTCTCGGTCCGCACTGGTCGAGAACGTCACCGCGATGATGCGCGATGCGGGCTTCGTCGTGAGCGACCGGTGTGCCGTCCGACCGAAGAGCTTCGACCTGGCGGCCCGTCGGGGCGAGGACCTCGTCCTCTTGAAGATCCTGGGCAACATCGACGCCTTCGACGGGCCGACCGGCGAGGAGATGCGCCGGCTCGGCACCTACCTCGACGCGACGCCGCTGGTCATCGGGCTCCGGACCCGCGACGAGGAGCTGAAACCGGAGGTCGTCTACTTCCGCCACGGCGTCCCGGTGTTCAGCCCCGACACCGCGATGAACCTGTTCGTCGAGGGCGTCCCGCCGCTCATCTACGCCGCGCCGGGCGGGCTCTACGTCAACATCGACAGCGACGTGCTCCGGGACGAGCGCCACCGTCGCGGCTGGAGCCTGGGCCAGCTCGCCAGCGAGCTCGGCGTCTCCCGCCGGACCGTCTCGAAGTACGAGGACGGGATGAACGCCTCCATCGAGGTCGCCATCAAGCTCGACGAGCTCTTCGAGGCACCGCTGACCGGCCCGGTGGACGTCCTCGACGGGGCCGACCAGGTGCGCGACGCCGAGCCGACGCCCGACGACCCCCAGGCCGAGCCGGAGGACCTGCCCATCGTCTCCGTGCTCACCCGCGTCGAGTTCGACGTCCACCCGACGAGCCGCTCGCCGTTCAAGGCCGTGAGCGAGGACACCGAGGGCGCGGAGAACCTGCTCACCGGCCACTCGAAGCTGACGAAGACGGCCGTCAAGCGCGCCAGGCTCATGAGCTCCCTCGGGCGCGTCACCCGGACGCGCTCGGTCTACTTCGTCGACTCGTCGAAGCGAGAGTCCATCGAGGGCACCGCCATCGTGGAGCGCGAGGAGCTCGAGAACGTCGACGGCCCCGAGGAGTTCCGCGAGCTCATCCGCGAGCGGGGCGAAGAGGAGCCGGCCTGAGCGGTCGGAACCCGGTTTTCTGCCACGCCGTCATCCGCCAGCAGCGGGTGTTTCGTCGGCGCTACGCGCTCGCCCCGCCGTAGGTCTCCTCCAGGTAGCGGACGATGTCGCGGCTCTCGGCCATCCCCTCGACGCCGTTGTCGTGGTCCACGAGCACGGGGACGCCGGTCTGGCCGCTTATCTCCTTCACCGTCGAGCGGCTGAACCGGAGCGCCGGTACGGTGTGGCGCTCGTACTCGAGGCCGAGCTCGTCGAGGGCGGTCTCGACCCTGGCGCAGAACGGACACCCCGGCAGGACGTACAGTTCGAGGTTGGGCATGTGCTGGCGTAGACGACAGGGAGTAAAGAAGGCCCGGAAAGCGGCGACGGGGGCCGGCGTGTCGGACAGTCGCCAGCGAGCGGGTAACGGACGAGAGAACGGTCGCGGCGAGCGCTCAGACGACCGCCGTGAGCACGCCGCTGGTGCGGACCACGAAGTAGACGACGAACGCGGCGGCGAGCACCCACTGGCCGGCGGTGACCTCGTTGTAGTCGCCGCGGGCCGTCTTGATGAGCGGGTAGCTGATGATGCCGGCGGCGATGCCGTAGGCGATGGAGTAGGTGAAGGGCATCACGAGGATGGTCAGCCCGGCCGGGATGGCCTCGGTCACGTTGTCCCAGTCGATCTCGGTGACGTTCGAGAGCATGATGATGCCGACGACCACGAGCGCGATGTGCGAGGCGTACTGGGGGATGGCCGCGGCCAGCGGCACGAAGACGAGCGCGACCAGGAAGAGGAGGCCGACGACGAGCGCGGTCATGCCGGTGCGACCGCCCTCCTCGACGCCGGTGGCGGACTCGATGTAGGTCGTCACCGTCGAGGTGCCGAGGATGCCGCCGACGGTCGTGCCGACCGCGTCGGCCATCAGCGGCTTCTCGACCTCGGGGAGGTTGCCCTCGTCGTCGAGGAAGCCGGCGATCTGGGCGACGCCGGTGAGCGTGCCGGCGGTGTCGAAGAAGTCGACGAAGAAGAACGTGAAGACGATGAGCGCAAAGGAGAAGGCCTCGACGTTGCCGAACCCGGAGAGGAACGCCCCGGCGAGCGGCGCGATGTTGTACTGGGCGCTCGGGAGCGTCTTCGGCGCGAGCGTGCCCGGGTCGACGACGCCGACGAGGGTCAGCAGCCAGCCGACGGCCGTCGTGCCGAGGATGCCGATGATGATGGAGCCGCGCACGTCGCGCGCGTAGAGCATCAGGGTGAAGATGAGGCCCAGGACGGCCAGGATTGCCTTCGGGTCCGAGGCGACACTCCCCAGCGTGACCGGGGTCCCGTTGCCGGCGACCACGATGCCCATCGCGTTGAGCCCGATGATGGCCAGGAACAGCCCGATGCCCGTCCCGACGGAGAACTTCACCGGGGCGGGGAAGAGGTCGATGATGTACTTCCGCGCGCCCGCGGCGGTGAGGATGATGAAGATGACGCCCTCCACGACCACGGCGGCGAGCGCGGTCTGCCAGGGGATGCCCATCGCGCCCACGACGGTGAACGCGAAGAAGGCGTTGAGGCCGAGCCCCGGTGCCAGGGCGAACGGGCGGTTCGCGTAGAACGCCATCACGAAGATGGCGGCCGCGGCCGAGAGGATGGTCACGACCGCGAGCATCTGGACGACCTGCCCGGTCGAGTAGCCCGCGACGGTGACGGCGGGATGGCCGTCCCGCACCGGGATGCCGCCCATTATCGAGGGGTTGACGACGACGATGTAGCTCATCGTCAGGAACGTCGTCAGCCCGGCGAGTACCTCGGTGCGCATGTCCGTGCCGTGCTCCTCGAAGCCGAAGTAGTCCGCGAGGGTATCAGTGAGCGCCATGATGCACGTCCGAGCATAATTACCTGGGTTACTTAGCTGTTTTTATGCAAGGTTGAACTCACGGGATGGTTTCGTCACCGATTCGACGACGAACATACACGGACGTGGATAGTTCGCGGCTTGACGGGGCCGGAAGAGTGCGGCCCCATCTCGGATACACACGTTCGTTCGGGAAGCGGTCGAGTCAGTCGAGGGTCGCCAGCGCGCCCACCGGCCCGTCGGTCCGCTCGCGGGCGCGCTCGATGCCGTCCTCGCCGACCGCGATGAGGGCGAAGACGCCGGCGACGTTGGCGTCGGCGCGCTCGGTGATGTCGAGGAGGAGCTCCTGGGTCTCGCCCGAGCGGATGAGATCGTCGACGACGAGCACCGAGTCGCCCGGGTCGATGGCCGAGGCCGGCAGGTAGTAGGTCAGCTCGATGCCGGACTGCAGGCGCTGGCGCGACTCGATGAACTCCTCGACTGCGGTCTCGCGGGACTTCTTGGCGTAGGCACACCGGGCGTCGAAGTAGCCCGCCAGCGCGGAGGCCAGGGTGATGCCGTCGGTGGCGGCGGTCAGCACCACGTCCGGCCGGTCGAACCCGAACGTCTCGGCGGCGACGGGGGCGACCAGGTCGAGGAACGACTGGTCGAAGACGACCGCCGAGTTGTCCACGTAGCCCTCGTCGTCGAACCGGACGCGAGCGTCGAGTTCGGCCCGGAGCATCTCCCGGCCGATCTGGCCGACGACCGCCTCGGCCCGCTCGACGCTCGGGAGGACGTGGCCGTTGACGTAGCGGTTGAGGTCGCCGGCCGGAAGCGACGTCTCGGCGGCGAGTTCGTCGTAGGTGCGGGTCTCTTTCAGCATCCGGAGGACCGCCACGGCCTGCAGCTGCAGGGCGGCCTTCTCTGCGCGGTTCATGCTCGATATACACGATTCCACAAGCATGAGGGTTTTGAACCGCTTCGACGACGAACAATCCACGTCTGCGCGACCGTGTGTATCCACGAACGTGCGAGTGTGCGGCCGCGCGGAACTGTGTGCGTGCGAGCGCGGCGCGGACGGTCCAATACGCCCGGCTCAGACCAGGAAGTCCACGCTGGTCCGGTGTTCGTCCCGCTCCTCGCGCAGGTGGGCGTAGAACGTCCCGGGGTCGATGTCGGCCTCCTGGCGCTCCTGGCGGTCGCGGACCGAGAGCGTGCCGGCCTCCTGCTCGTCGTGGCCCACGATGACCATGTAGGGGACGTTGTCGTCGTGACCGTCGCGGATGCGCCGGCCGAGCGTCTCGTTGCGGTCGTCGACCTCGACGCGGAAGTCGCCGAGTTCGGCGGCGACCTGCTCGGCGTAGTCGGCGTTCTCGTCGGTGATGGGGATGACCCGCACCTGCTCGGGCGCGAGCCAGAGCGGGAAGTCGCCCGCGAAGTGCTCGATGAGCACCATGAAAAAGCGCTCGTAGCTGCCGTAGAGCGCGCGGTGGATCATCACCGGGCGGACCTCCTCGTTGTCCTCGTCGACGTAGGAGAGGTCGAAGCGCTCGGGCATGTTGAAATCGAGCTGGACCGTGGGGCCGTCCCAGGTCCGACCCAGGGCGTCCTCGAAGGCGTAGTCGATCTTCGGGCCGTAGAACGCCCCGTCGCCCGCTTCGATGTCGTAGTCCATCGCCCGGTCGTCGAGGACCGCCCGGAGCTCCGACTCGGCGTGCTCCCAGATCTCGTCGCCGCCGACGCTCTTCTCGGGGCGCGTGGCGAGCGCCACCTCGTACTCCAGGTCGAAGGTCGAAAGCACCGTCGCGATGAGGTCCATGATGGCCTCGACCTCCGCGCGGATCTGGTCCGGGCGGACGAACAGGTGGCCGTCGTCGATGGTGAACGCCCACACCCGCGAGAGCCCGGAGAGCTCGCCGCGCTGCTCCTTGCGGTAGACCTTGCCGTTCTCGGCGTAGCGCACGGGCAGGTCGCGGTAGCTCCAGTGGTGCTCGTCGAAGATGGCGGTGTGGCCCGGGCAGTTCATCGGCTTGAGCCCGAACTCGTCGTCGCCGACCTCGAAGAGGAACATGTCGTCGCGGTAGTTGTCGTAGTGGCCGCTCTTCTTCCAGAGGTCGGTCTTGAAGACGTGCGGGGTCTCGACGTAGTCGTAGCCGGCGTCGAGGTTCAGCCCCTCGATGAATCGCTCGAGCTCCCTGAGGATGGTCTTGCCGTGAGGGTGGTACAGCGGCAGGCCGGGACCGGTGACGTCCGGGATGGAGAAGAGGTCCATCTCCCGGGCGATGCGCCGGTGGTCGCGGCGCTGTGCCTCCTGGCGGCGCTCCAGGAACGACTCCAGGTCGGGCTCGGACTCGAAGGCCGTGCCGTAGATGCGGGTGAGCATCGGCTCGTTCTCGTCGCCGCGCCAGTAGGCGGCGGCGATCTCCGTCAGTCGGACCGCCCCGATCTCGCCCGTCGAGTCGACGTGCGGGCCGGCACAGAGGTCCGCGAAGCCGTCCTGGCCGTAGAAGCTGACCGGCTCGCCGGCGGTCTGTAGCTCGTCGAGCAGCTCGAGCTTGTAGGGCTGGTCGGCCAGCCGCTCGCGGGCCTCGTCGTAGCTCACCTCCTCGCGCTCGATGTCGTAGTCGGCGGCGACGATCTCCTGCATCTCCGCGTCGACGCGCTCCAGGTCGGCCTGGTCGACGTCGATGCCGTCGACGTCGTAGTAGAATCCCTCGTCGGTCGGCGGCCCGATGGCGAGCTCGGCGTCCGGGTAGAGCCGCATGATCGCCTGCGCGAGGACGTGGGCCGCCGAGTGGCGCAGCACCTGGAGGTACTCGTCGGACTGGGGGGTGACGATGACGAGTTCGGCGTCCGCGTCGATGACGTGCTCGGGGGCGACGAGCTCGCCGTCGACGAGCCCCGCGACCGTGTCTCGACCGAGGCCGGGACCGATCTCGTAGGCCACCTCCTCGACGGTGACCGGCCCGTCGAAGTCGAGTTCGGACCCGTCCGGGAGCGTTACGACTACCTGCTGTGAATCTTCTGACATTCGTTGATCACCTGAAACCCGGGGCGCTCGCGCTGGAACCACCGGAGAACGGAATCGTCAGTAGGTGATGGTTGGGGCGGCCGGACGGCCTGTAAAGCACTCACCTACTGCCATTACCGACTCCGATGCGGTCGCCGGATAAAAGGTTTGTGTGTTCGGTGGGGGTGGGGTCGGTCCCACTATGGGCCACGGATTCGATTCCACTATGGGCCACGGATTCGATCCCACTATGGGCCAGGAACCCGGGCGCACCCGGTGAGCACCGTGCCGGCCGCGCGGATCTGCCCGCGTGAGCTGGATGTAACTGTTTGTAAGTTCTTGTAAGTCAACTACGTCGGTCGATTATCGTGGCAAAGACAAGCGAACCAGCTCGCCGACGAACCGACCAGGGACCGGTCAGCCTACGCCGCTTCGTCCCGGTCGGCCAGGAGCCCCGTGGCCGTGAGCAGCGCGTCGAGTTCGACGCCGTGCTCGGCGAGGTTCTCGCGGCCGCCCTCCTCGCGGTCCACGACGACGAGCACGCGCTCGACGACCGCGCCCGCCTCGCGCAGCGCCTCGACTGCGTCCACGGCGCTCTGCCCGGTGGTCGCGATGTCCTCCAGGACGACGACCCGCTCGCCCTCGGTCAGCCGGCCCTCGATGAGGTTCGCGGTGCCGTACTCCTTTTTCGACTTGCGGGCGATGACGTACGGCGTGCCCGTCTCGACGCTCGTGACGGCGACGAGGGGGACCGCGCCGAGCGCGACGCCCGCGAGCTTGGTGCCCGCCTCGTCGAGCTCGTCGAGACGCGCGGCGAACGCCGCGGCGACGAGCGCCAGGCAGTGCGGGTCGGTCTCGAAGAGGTACTTGTCCACGTAGTAGCTGGAGGTGCCCCCGTGGGAGAGCTCGAACTCGCCGAACCGCACCGCGTCGGCGGCGCGGAGCGCGTCGATCAGTTCCTGGTTCGCCATCGACCGGAGAAGGCGCCAGGAGCGGCATAAACGGCCCGGTTCGCCCTGTGGGCGGTCGGCGCGGTCGGCTGGCCCAGGCCGGCCACAGTCGACGGGTCGGGAGCCGGCCTCGGCTGCCGATGGGTCACCACGACCCCGGTCGGGGTCGTCACCACGGCTCGTTCTTGAGGTGGAGCCGGAACGCCACCCAGTTGGTCGAGACGTGGAGCAGGGGGGTCAGGACCAGGACGGCGAGGACGACCGGCCACGTGAACCAGCGCCCGAACCACGCCGGGGCCGCGAGCGCCGTCAGCACGAGCGCGCCGACGACGAAGTCGAGCTGGTCCAGGATGGGGAACGCGGCGCCGCGGGCGCGACCCGTCCGTCGCTTGAGGAACGAGGCCGTGACGTCCCCGAACATCGCCCCCGCCGAGAGCGTCAGCGCGGGGACGAACGGGAAGTGAGGGAGGTCGAACCAGAGAAGGGAAAGGAGGGCAGGCCGGACGGCGTCGAGCACCAGCGCGAGCGCGACTCCGGCCGCGACGCCGAACGCGGTGCCGCGCCAGGTCTTCCCGTCGCCGAGGAGCCGGTGCCCGCGCCAGGTGCGCCCGCCGTCGATGGGGCGGCCGCCCCCCGCCAGCACGGCCGCGTTGTTCGGCACGTACGCGGGGAGCATCGCCCAGAAGGCGGTCCCCACGACGGCGAGCCAGTCCATGTACGCCGGATGACGGGCGGGCGGCTTAAACGCCCGCGTTCGAAGCCGCCAGATGACTTCCGCGTTCGAAGCGGCCTGATTTATGTGCCGCGCGGCAAAACCTGCCGGACGATGATCCCGCCAATCGCCAGCCGGTTCGTCGCCGGGGAGACGCCGGCCACGGCGCTCGACCGGGCCGCCGAGCTGAACGAGCGAGACGTCGGGGCGATTTTGAACCTGCTCGGCGAGCACTACGACGAGGCGGGCCCGGCCGACGAGGACGCGGAGGCCTACCTGCGCTTACTCGACGACCTCGCGACGGCGGAGCTCCGGGCCTGCATCTCGGTCAAGCCCTCCCAGATCGGCCTCGACGCGGGGCTGCCGGTCTTCGAGGACAACGTCGAGCGCATCGTCTCGGCGGCCGCCGCGCAGGGGACCTTCGTCTGGCTGGACATGGAGGACCACGAGGCGACCGACGCCACGCTCGACGCCTACGAGCGGCAGGTGACCGAGCACGACGGCGGGGTAGGCGTCTGCGTCCAGGCGAACCTCAGGCGTACCCGCGAGGATCTGGCGCGGCTGGCGCCGCTCCCGGGGAAGGTCCGGCTGGTCAAGGGCGCCTACGACGAGCCCGAGTCCATCGCCTACACGAGCAAGGAGCGGGTCGACCGGCGCTACGAGGCGGACCTGGAGTTCATGTTCCAGGAGTTCGAGGGCGGCATCGCGGTCGGCAGCCACGACCCCCGGATGATCGACCACGCCAAGCAACTTCACGCGGAGTACGGCACCGACCTCGAGTTCCAGATGCTGATGGGGGTCCGCGAGGACGCCCAGACCGACCTCGCCCACGAGTACGACGTCTGGCAGTACGTCCCCTACGGTGGCAAGTGGATCTCCTACTTCTCCCGCCGGGTGACCGAGCGCAAGGAGAACCTCCTGTTCGCGCTGCGCGCGGTGCTCGGCCGGTAGGCGAGTCGGGAGCCGGCCAGACACACTCTCGTTCGGCGGGCTCGGTGCGCCGAGGAGAAGGCTGATAACCCCACAGCCGGTTGTCACCGGTAATGAGTACGTGGAAGCGAGACGCGGCCAGCGGCCTGGTGGTCCTGCTGCCGATACTCCTCACCCTCTACGTGGTCTACTGGCTCTACGGGGCCATCGCCAACATCCCTTTCCTCGAGCAGGCCGTGCCCGACCCGATGCTCCGCGTGCTGCTGACGCTGCTGGTGTTCGTCCTGCTGGTGTTCGCCATCGGCTACCTGATGCGGACGGCGCTCGGGTCCATCCTGGAGACGCTCATCGACGACCTGATCAACCGGCTCCCCGGCCTGCGCGTGGTCTACAACGCCTCGAAGATGGCCATCGAGACGGCGCTCTCGGGCACCGACGACCTCCAGAAGCCGGTGAAGATAGAGACCTGGAACGGGCTCCGGATGACCGCGTTCAAGACCGGCAAGACGACCGACGACGGCCGCGAGGTGCTCTTCCTGCCGACCTCGCCCAACATCACCACGGGCTACGTCGTCGAGGTGGCGCCCGAGCAGGTCACCGAGACGGACGAGCGCGTCGAGGACGCCCTGACCCGCATTCTGAGCGCCGGCTTCGGCGAGACCCACGAGCAGGGCGTCCCCATCGACGTCATCGGCGGCCCGGAGGGGGACGGGGACCGGCCGGCGAGCGAGGCAACGGACGACTGAGCGGCGCGACGACCGTCCGGGCGGTGGCACCATCGCGTGAGATTCTTGAACCGTGGGCACGTCACCTGGGACGTATGACCGGACGTTCGCGACGACGATTCCTGCGCGGGGCCAGCGCTGCCGGCGCGGCGGCGCTCGCCGGCTGCGTCGGCGGGTTCGGGGGCGGAGGAGGGACCAACGGCGGAAACGGGGGCGGAGACGGCGGCGACGGTGCCGCGAACCCGGTGGCCAGCGCGCCCGTCCCGCCGTCGCCCGGCGACCACGAGTACGCCGTGATGGGGACGGGCGACGCCTCGCTCACCGTGACCTACTACGGCAGCTGGAAGTGCCCGTACTGCGCGCAGTTCGACACCGGCTTCCTCGGGGACCTCGTGACCGACTACGTCCAGCCGGGGAAGATGGCGCTGCGCTTCCGGGCGCTGACCTACACGACCAAGGGACCCTTCCTCGGGCCGGACGCCCCGAACGCCTCGCGGGCCGGGCTGGCGGTCTGGAACGCGGAGCCCGACGCCTACTGGGCCTTCCACCACCACGTCTTCGCCAACCAGCCGCCCGAGAAGCAGGAGTGGGCGACCGCCGACAAGCTCGTCTCGCTCGCCGAGGCCGCAGGCGTCTCGCAGACCGACGCCATCCGGTCGGCCGTCGACCAGAAGCAGTACGAGGGGCTGCTCCAGCGGACCTCCCAGGACGCGGGCAGGGCGGGCGTCACGGGGACGCCGACGCTGGTGGTCAAGGGCCAAGCCGTCTCCCCGTTCAAGCAGGAGCAGACGCGAAAGCTCATCGAGGACGCCCTGTGAGCGCCCGGGCGAACCGGACGACGTTCCCCGCGAGCAGCGCGACGCTGGCGACGAAGAAGAGCGCGCCGACGGGCGACGCGAAGTCGACGAACAGCCAGTAGAACGGCGCGGCCGCGGCCGGACCGACCGCCACGACGGCGAGCTGGGAGAGCACCGGCCCGCAGCAACAGCAGGCGTTCGGCGCGGCGAGCGCGGCCGAGCCGGCGACGCCCTGGGCCACGTTCGAGGGGTCCCGGCAGCGCCACTGGTAGGCGACGACGGCGGCGTTCAGCGCCACCAGCACGCCGAGCAGGCCGACCAGCACCACCGTCCCGACGGAGAGGTAGCCGCCGAGGGGCGCGCTCGGGAACCAGAACTCGACGGCCGGCCAGTAGACGAGCGGGTCGGCGACCGGCAGGACGGCGACGAGCGGGTGGGTC
>Ga0102959_1000169_pt1 | contig 21287 bp, 12 predicted proteins | sample SalPonF2_B_D2_MG_FD_84520 | JGI IMG/M metagenome (GOLD analysis project Ga0102959, IMG submission 84520) | Salt pond soil microbial communities from South San Francisco under conditions of wetland restoration - Salt Pond MetaG SF2_B_D2_MG ...
GCTCGTCGGGAAGACTGTTCCGCTATAACCACGCCGGCCGGCTGGTGGAGCGCTACGAGTACACCCCCTACGGCCAGCGGACGGTGTTCAGCCACGGGTGGATTCCGGGCGATGTCGATGGCGACGGCGCGGCCGACAGCGCATGACGGTATTTTATGATTCTTAAGTTGGCCTGAATCTCGCCTGAACGCCCTTCGTGATGATGGCAGTCCTGCCGTGGAGGGCAGGTGTGAGGGAACGCCGAAACCGCTGGAGCGGCGACGGCAAAGATGAGGGCCGCACCGCGCGAGGGAAGAGCCGCCAGGCCCATCCCTTCGCCCCGACGGGCCCCAGCGAGGGTTACGGATATGAACGTCCAGACGATGACGGCCATGGATGGCGAAGATCTTCTGCTGCTGTCGATCATGGGAGGCCCGACGGTGCGGCACGCGGTTCGCACGGAGATGCGCCGCCGCGAACGCCCGGCCGAGTGGGACGCCCCGATGGCGGAAGAGCAAGATTACACACCCGAAATGCGTGAGGCCGAGCCGGCGCTGGTCTGAGAAGAGGCCTGCATCCGGGCCGGTATTCCGGGGCGTCGCGAATGACCCCACTCTCCGCCACCGTTTCAGCGGCGGCAAGCCCGCCGACAACCCATCCACCCGCCGCGACGCCTCCGCCGGGCAAGGGCCAAGGGGCTCGGAGAGGCATCGCGCGCCGCGCCCGCCCGCTGGAAAATGTGCATCCCATCCGAAACTCCCCCGCCAAACTGGGTTGAAAGCTCTAGACCCCGACACGCCCCGCCCGGCAACCGGCGGCGTGAATGAACGAATCAACCGAACCTCCTCTATTCAAGGTATAGCAAGGGAGACATCGCAATGGCAAAAGAGCCCACGCAGGCCCCAGGCGGCAGGATCGCCAGTTCCGACGACATCCAGGCCGTCAAGGCCCTCAACGAGGCCTACCAGCAGATGACCGAGCAGCTCGGCCGGGTGATCATCGGCCAGAATGCGGTGGTCGAGCAGGTGCTGGTGGCCATCTTCTGCCGCGGACACGCGCTGCTGGTGGGCGTGCCGGGGCTGGCCAAGACGCTGCTGATCTCCACGCTCAGCCAGGTGCTGCACCTGAGCTTCAAGCGCATCCAGTTCACGCCGGACCTGATGCCCGCCGACATCACCGGCACCGACGTGCTGGAAGAGGACCACACCACCGGCAAGCGGGCGTTCCGGTTCGTGCACGGGCCGCTGTTCGCGAACATGATCCTCGCCGACGAGATCAACCGCACGCCGCCGAAGACACAGGCCGCCCTGCTGGAAGCCATGCAGGAGCATATGGTTACGGTGGGCGAGGAAAGCTTCAAGCTGCCCGAGCCGTTCTTCGTGATGGCCACGCAGAACCCCATCGAGCAGGAAGGCACCTACCCGCTGCCGGAAGCCCAACTCGACCGGTTCATGTTCAACATCGTGGTGGACTACCCCAACGCCGACGAGGAGCTGGCGATCATGAAGCAGGTCACCGGCACCTACGAGGCGGAGCTGACGGCCACGCTCACCGGCGAGGACATCCTGCGGCTGCAGCAGATCGTCCGGCGCGTGCCGGTGGCGGACCACGTGTTCCAGTACGCCCGGGACATCGTCCGCGCCACCCGCCCGGGCAGCAAAGACGCCCCGGCCTTCGTCAACGAGCTGGTCAACTGGGGCGCCGGGCCGCGCGCGGGCATCTATCTCATTCTCGCCGCCAAGGCCCGCGCCATCCTGCACGGGCGGTACCACGCCACCACCCAAGACATCCGCGAGGTGGCCCTGCCGGTGCTGCGGCACCGCGTGATCACCACGTTCAACGCCGAGGCGGCGGGCATCACCTCCGACGAGGTGGTGATGCGGATGCTCACGGAGATTCAGCCGGCCGTCGAAGACGCCGTCAAGTAATCGCGGTTCTGGCGGAAGGGCGATTCGATGATCGAAGAAAACCTGCGCAACGCGCCCGAGTACCTGCGTCTGCTGGACGGCGACGCCCTGGCCAAGATGGCGAAGCTGGAGTTCATCGCCCGCGGGGTGGTGGAGGGGTTCGTCTCCGGGCGGCACCGCAGCCCGTACAAGGGCTTCTCCGTGGAGTTCGCGGAGCACCGCCAGTACGCCCCCGGCGACGACATCCGGGACCTGGACTGGCGCGTGCTGGCCAAGAGCGACCGGTACTACATCAAGCAGTACGTGGAGGAGACCAACCTCCGCGCGACGATCCTGCTGGACTGCTCCGGCTCGATGAAGTACGCCGGCGACGCCGCGGCGAAGATCGACGGCAAGCCGCTCAGCAAGCACCAGTACGCCCAGTATCTCGCCGCGACGCTCTCGCACATGATGATCCACCAGCAGGACGCGGTGGGCCTGGTGACGTTCGACACGAAGGTCCGCCGCTACATTCCGCCGCGCAGCCGGGCCAGCCACCTGCGGGTACTGCTGGGGGAGCTTTCCGACGCGGCGGCGGGCGAGGAGACCTCCCTGGCGACGATCTTCCACGACATCGCCGAGCGGGCCCACCGGCGCGGGCTGATCATCATCATCTCCGACCTGTTCGACGACGCCGAGGAGATCCTCAACGCGATGCACCACTTCCGCTACCGCAAGCACGAGGTGCTGGTGTTCCACGTGATGGCGGAGGAAGAGCTGACCTTTCCCTTCGACCGTTGGAGCGAATTCCGCGACCTGGAGGTCGCCAACCAGCGGCTGGAGCTGGACCCCCGCGCGATCCGGGCCTCGTACCTGGACCGCGTGCGGGACTTCACCAAGCGCATTGAACTGGGCTGCGGGCAGATGGAGGTGGACTACGTGCCGCTGTCCACCAAAGACCCGTTCGACGAAGCCCTCGCCCGATACCTGGCCAACCGGATGAGCCGAGCGAAATGACCTTTCTCGAACCACTGATGCTGATCGGACTGGCGGCCGTGTCCGTGCCCATCTTGATCCACCTGCTCAATCGCCGCAAGGCGCGGGTGGTGGACTGGGGCGCGATGCGCTTCCTGCTGGACTCGCTGATCAGCCGAAACCGGCGGATCATGATCGAGGAACTGCTGCTGATGATTTTGCGGTGCCTGATCCTGGCCCTGCTGGCATTGGCGATGGCCCGCATGTTCCTGCCCAGCGCGTCGTACGTGCCGTGGTTCCTCGTGTTCCCGCTGTTCGTGGTGGCCGCCGTGGCCGCGGCCGTGGCCGCGGCGATCTGGCCCAACCGGCGGCGCCGCTGGAAGTGGCTCATCGCCGCCGCCACCTGCCTGGTGCTGGCGTTGGGCCTGACCGTCACCGAGCGCATCCTCCAAAGCGCCCGCTGGGGCGGCCAGAGCGGCGCGAGAGACGTGGTGATCCTCGTCGACGGCTCGATGTCCATGAAGCGCGTCATCGACGGCAAGACGAACTTTGCTCGCGCGGTGGAAGAGGCGCGAGACGTGATCCAGTCCTGCCAGCCGGCCGACGCGGTGGGCGTAATCCTCGCCGGCTCCGTGCCGCGGGCCTTGTTGGACACCCCCACCGCCGACCGCCGCGAGATCGACGCCCTTCTGCGCGATAAAACCGTCATGGCGGCCGGCGACGGCTCGATGCACGCGCCGGACGCCGTGGCCGCGGCCGTCGAACTGCTGGCCCGGGGCCGCAACCCCGGCAAGTTGATCGTGCTGATCACCGACGGGCAGGACCTCGGCTGGGACGCCGAGAACCCCACCCGCTGGCAATACCTTGCCGAGTCGATGACGGGCTTTGTGCAGCCGCCGCGGCTGATCGTCCGCACGCTGGCGGAGGCGGCCGGCTTCCGCAACGCGGCCGTGACGGACGTGACGTTCTCCTCGGACGTAATCGGCCCGCGCCGGCCGGTGGAGATCGACGTGAAGGTCTCCAACACCGGCGCCGTGCCGCTGGGCGCCTCCACCGTCACGCTCTCGCTGGAAGACGGCGAGGTGCTCAGCCGTGAACTGGGCGAGATCAAGCCCGGCGCGGCCGAGACCGTCCGCTTCGAGTACACCTTCAGCCAGGGCGGGCCGCAGCCCGTCACCGCCCGCGTGCAGGCCAACGACGACCTGCCCGCCGACGACGTGGCCACGCGCGTGGTCAACGTGGTGCAGAAGCTGCCCGTGCTGGTGATCGACGGCGCCCCGTCCAACCGTCCGCTGGAAGGCGCCAGCGACTTTTTGGCCGTCGCCCTCGCCCCCAAGGCGCCGCCCGAAGCGACCGCCGGCGGGCAGCAGGCCGAGGAGTACTCGTTGCTGCTGGATCCGACGGTGGTGACGGCCTTGGAAGTGGACCAGATCGAGAATCTCAGCTCGTACCGCATGGTGCTGCTGGCCGACGTGCCGCTGCTGCCGAAGAGCTTCGCCGAGCGGCTGGAGCAGTTCGTCGGCAAGGGCGGCGGGCTGCTGATCGTGCCCGGCACGCACGTGGAGCCGAGCTTCTACAACCTGTGGAAGGACTCCAGCGGCCGGCCCGTGCCGCCGGCCGAGTTCGTGCAGCGCGTCTCCCGGCCGGATGAGCCGGACCGCTTCTCGCTGGAGACCTTCAGCCACCCGGCCCTGACGCTGGTGGCGGACACCTCTCAGTCCGATGCCGACCAGGCCACCGCCACGGGCCTCTGGCGGATGACCGTCAACGAGGCGGACCCCTCCGTCCGCGTGGGCGCCCGCCTGAGCAGCGGGGAGCCGCTGCTGGTCGAGCGCCAACTGGGAGATGGCTTCGTGTTGATGCTTTCCACGGCTCTGGACGGCACGGACAGCAACCTGCCGCGGCTGCGCTGCTTCGTGCCGTTTGTGCAGGGCCTCGCCCGCTACCTCGCCGCGCCCTCCACGCCGCACCTGAACGTGCTGCCCGCCAAGGAACTGCTGGCGGACCTGCCGGTGGGGACGGATGTTACGAGCGGCGCGGGCGGGCTGGTCGGCGAGTACTTCCTCGGCACGGACCTCAAGAACCTCAAGATGGTCCGCGTCGATCCGGGCGTGAACTTCCGCTGGGGCGACGCCTCGCCGCACAAGCTCATCAGCAACGATTCCTTCTCCGTCCGCTGGACCGGCCTGCTGACGCCGTCGCGGAGCGGCGAGTACACCATCCACACCCTCTCCGACGACGGCGTGCGGGTGAGCATCAACGGCAAGCGCCTCATCGACGACTGGACCCACCACGCCCTGGAAGAACACACCGCCACCATCCGTCTGAAGGCCGGGCGGAAATACCCTTTCGAGATGGAGTACTTCGAGAACACCGGCGGCGCGGAGGCGCAGTTGCTCTGGTCGGCGCCGGGGCTGGCCCGCCAGCCGATTCCGGCCCGGGCGTTCTCGCCAAGCCCCAAACACCTCCGGCGGCTGGAGGGGACCGGCTCGCTCAAGATGCCCCAAGCCCTGGCGGAGAACCGGGCGAAGGTCATCAGCCCCACCGGCAAGGAACTGCCCGCCCATGTGACCCTGGAAGAATCCGTCGCCCGGCTCAAGGTGTCCGGGGCGGCCGAGCCGGGCGTCTACGAGATGGTGCTCAGCGGCGCCGTGGAGAGCCGCATTCCGCTGGTGGTGCTGGGAGACCCCGCCGAGAGCCGCATCGACCCGATCGCCGACGATCGGCTGGGCCGCATCGGCAATGCGGTTTCGTTGTTCCGGGCGCGGTCCACCTCGGAGATGACCACGGCCGTCGCCGGCGGCGTGCCGGGCGAGGAACTGTGGAAGTGGCTGGCGCTGACCATGCTGCTGTGCATCGTCGGCGAGGTGGCCCTCACCCGCTGGATCACCATCCGGCGCAAGGGCCACGCCGTGGAGACCGTGGCCTTCGAATCCGACGCCACCACCGACATGAAGGCCTATCGCGCCCGTGCCCGAGAATTGCTCAAGAACCCTCAAGAAGAAGCGGTCCTGACCAAGTGACATGAACCTCGCGAACATCGACACCAACGCATTGCTCCCGGACGGCTTTCCCACCACCATGGCGCTGCTGCTGGCGGTGGTGGGCGTGGCCGGATGGGCAGCCTCTCATTTGCTGCTGGGCCGCCTGGGCCGCCTGGGCCGCGGAGCCGCGGCCGACGCCCTCCGCTTCGTCATCCGCTGCGCCGTGGGCACGCTGGCGATGCTGGCGGTCTTCGCCTTCACCCAGCGCCTCCTCACGCTGGCGACCAACTGGAGCCTCTGGCCGATCGCCCTGCTCGGGGCGTTCTCCGTCGAGGCCGTGCTGGCCCTGTACTCTCTGGAAAGGCAAACGGTCTCCCGTCGGCTGGGCTCGGCCCTGGCCGCCCTGCGCGTGCTGCTGGTGCTGCTGGCGGTGGGCATGCTCACCCAGCCCACCCGCACGCTGGACGCCAGCCGCGGCCACAAGCCGGTGGTCGCCATCTTCGTCGACGAGTCCGCCTCCATGCACGTGGCGGATACCTCCCTCACCCCCGCCGAGAAAGTGCGCCTGGCGAGCGTCTTCGGCATGACCGAGACCGAGCGCCCGGTGCGCCTGGACGAGATGGGTCGGGCCATGGGCAACCTGCACCGCAAACTCGCCGCCGAGGTGGACTGGCTGCAGGGCCTGCAGGCTGCCGCCGCCGACGCCCGCGCGGTGCAGTTGGACGGGCGCCGCAAGCAGATGCGCGACGACTTCAAGAAGGCCTCCGGCCAGTTCGACGAGGCCCACGTCGCGCTGGGCGGCGTGCTGGACGGCCGGGACCGCTACAAGCTGACCAACGAGGCCGTCGCCGCCCTGCAGGACATCCGCGGAAAGCTCGCCTCCCACGGGCGAGACCGTCTCCAGGAAGCCCATGCCATCTGCGACACCCGCGACGCCGAGCAGGTGGCGAAGAACCTCGACCGGCTCACCGGCGCGGTGCGCTCCGCGGCCGCGGCCTGCGCCTACAGCGCCCCGAAGCTCAACGAACTCGGGCAGGAGCTGGACAAGAGCTCCTACGACTCTCTCTCGCCGGATCAGCGAAAACAGCTCGACGCGCTCGCCCGCCGCACCCGGTTCGAGGTGGCCCGCCAGACGCTTCGCGGCCAGAGCGGCTCGGTCGAGAACCCCAGCCTGCCGGCCCGGCTCCGCGAGAACTACCAACTCCGCACATACCGCTTCGCCGCGGAGGTCAACGAAACCACAATCGAAGATCTCCTGCAAGCCGACGGCGCCTCCGCCCGGCCGGACGGCGCCGCCCCGCCGCCGGAACAGCTCCGCACAGACCTCGCCGGCGCCCTGCATCGCGTGCGGAAAGACGTGGAGGCCGGACGGCTGGCGGCGGTGGTGTTGATCACCGATGGCCGGCACAATGCCGAAACCGGCGTGGAGGCCATCGCCCGGCAGTTGGGCGGGCAAGGCGTGGCGGTCTGCTCCATCGTGGTGGGCTCCTCCCGCCCGCCGCTGGACGCGGGCGTGGTGGCCGTCGAAGCCCCGGAAACGGTCTTCGCCAAGGATCAGCTCTACATCGACGCGGAAATCAAGGTCGACGGCATGGCCGGCAAAGAGGTGACCGTGGAGCTGCGCGACGGCGAGAAGGTGCTCGACACCCAGAAGCTCCGCGTGCCCACAGACAGACATCGCACGCGCGTGCAGCTTTCCGACACGCCGGAGAAACTGGGCGTTCAGTCTTACCGTGTGACCGTGGAGCAGTTCGAGGGCGAGGTCTTTGAGACCAATAACGAGTATCCCGTCACGGTCCACGTGACCGACGACCGCGTGAAGGTGCTGCTGGTCGAGGGGCGGCCCCGCTGGGAGTTCCGCTACCTCAAGAACCTTTTCTCCATGCGCGACAAGACGGTCTCCTTGCAGTATGTGCTGGTGCATCCGGACCGGATCGCCGACGAGCCGGCGCGGCGGCCCGTTCCCGCCGCAGCCGACCGCCCCCGCCACGAGCCGGAAGCCACCGCCCTGCCCGGCAAGGTGACGCCCGACATGCCGGCGGAAGAACAGAAGCGGACCATCCTCGAAGAATGGATGAAGTTCGACCTGATCTTCCTGGGCGACGTGCCGCCGGAGACCTTCCGCCCGGCCGACTACGAAGCCCTCGATAAGTTCGTCAAGGACCGCGGCGGCACGCTGGTGCTGCTGGCCGGCCCGCTGCACATGCCGCACCGCTACGAGAACACGATTATCGAGGAACTGGCCCCCATGCGGTTCGAGCCGAAGGCCGGCGCCGTGATGCATTCCCCGGACCCGCAGTTCCGCCTGGCCCTGACGGCCGACGGACAGAGCAGCCCGATCATGCGGCAGAAGACCGAGCCCGCCGAGAACCTGGACGTGTGGCGCTCCATCCCGCCGCTGTTCTGGCGGCATGCCGGCGCCTCCGCCAAGCCGGGGGCCACCGTGCTGGCCTACGCCCTGCCCGCCAACGCCCCGGACTTCCTCCGCGCGGCCGAGCCGGGCCAGAACGTGACGCGGGAGGCCGCCCGGCTCCGCGGAGACTACGAGCGGCAGCGCGCGCTGATCGCCCTGCAGAACGTGTCCATGGGCCGCGTGATGATGCTTTCCACCGACCGCACGTGGCGGCTGCGATACCGCATCGGCGATGCCTACCACCACAAGTTCTGGGGCCAGGTGGTCCGCTGGGCCACCGCCAACAAGCTCGGCGCCGGCGGGCAGTTCGTGCGGCTCGGAACCGACGGCATGCGATACAACACCACGGACAGCATCGAGGTCCGCGCCAAGCTCCTGCGTCAGGACTACTCGCCTGTCCATACCGACGACGTGTTCATCAACGTCTACCGAGACAAAGACCTGGTGCTCCGCCGAAAGTTGGAGGCCCAACCGGATTCGCCCGGCATCTACTCCACGGACCTGTCCGGCCTGCCGGTCGGCCCGTACCGCGTGGAGCTCGACAGCCCCACCGTCACGCGAGACCTGCTGCCCCGGGAGAACCTCTCCCGGGTGGAAAGCACCTTCAGCGTGGACCGGGCGTTGTCGCAAGAAGAGGCCGAACTGACGGCCGACCGCGGCCTGCTGGGCCAGTTGGCCACGCTCAGCGGCGGCCTGGTGGCCGAACCCCTCCAAGCCGGTGAAATTGCCGACCTGCTGGGCTCACGCAAAATAGTCGAGCCGGAGCGGCGAGAGTTCCGCCTGTGGAACTCCTGGCCGCTGCTGGTGCTGGTGGTTCTCGTCGCCGCGGCCGAATGGCTGCTGCGAAAGAAAGAGGGACTGGCATGATGGAACGGAAAGCCCTTCATCGCGATAGCGGCGTGCCCGATGCGATCGTCCGCAAACTGCGCAGCCTCATCCACCGCACGCGCGCGGTGATCACCGTCAAGGGCGTACTGGCCGTGGTGGCCGTGGCGCTGGGCGCGCTGCTGCTGTCGACCGGGGTGCAACTGGTGATGCTCGCCGCACGCAGCGAGTTGCAGTTCTCCTCCTGGCCGCGGTGGACGCTGATGCTGTCCGCCTTCGCGGCGACGGCCGGGGCGGCCTGGGTGTTCCTCATCCGCCCGCTGGCGCGAACGTTCTCGCTGGCGGGCATCGCCCGCGTCGTCGAGCAGCGCCACCCGGAACTGCACGAGCGCATCAGCTCCGCGGTGGAGTTGATCTCTTCCGGCGAGGCGCCGGAGCTGCGCGGCTCCGAGGAGCTGATCCGCGCGCTGACGGAGGAAGCCACGCTGGACGTGGGCGCCGTGCAGCTGCGCAAGGAAGTGCGCTTCCGCGTGGTGCGGCCGTTCCTCATCGCGGCTTCGGCCGTGTTGCTGGTGATGATCGGCCTGTTCATCGCCTGGCCGAGCGGCGCCGCCAACGCTTTGGTGCGGGTGCTGATCCCGGTGGCCAATATCGGCAACGCCCGCGCCGGCGACCTGGACGTGAGCCCCGGCGACAAGACGCTTCTCTACGGCGACCCGCTGCGGGTAAAGGTGGCCGTCAAGCACGAAGGCGCCAGCCGCGCCCAGTTCCGGCAACTCGACGCGGGCAAGTCCGAGATTCCGCAGGAAATGCGGCATCTGGCGGGCGCCACTTCCGACGGACGGCAGCATTTCGAACTGCAGCTGCCCTCCGTGGTGGAGAGCTTCCGCTACCGCGTATACTCCGCCGGCGCGCTGAGCCGCTACTACCGCGTGACCGTCGTGCCGCGCCCGGAAATCCGCAGCCTTACCGTGCGCTGCGATTACCCGGCGTACACCAACCTGCCGCCGCGGATCGAATCCAACGCCACCGGCGACCTCCGCGCGGTGGTCGGCTCTATCGTCACCCTCACCGCCCGAACCAACAAACCGGTCGAGGGGGCCGTGCTGATGCTCAACGGCAAGCCGGCTCTGGGCGTGGCCGCCGACCGCGCGCCCGCCCCAGACGGCGCGATGGACTGCACCTTCCGCGTGAAGATGACGCCGGAGGTGCACGGGCAGTGGGCCATCGAACTGCGGGACAGCCACGGCAACGTGAATCTGAGCGACCCGCGCTCCATCGACGCACAGCCGGACGCCCCGCCCGTAGTAAAGGTGCTGCTGCCGCGGGCCGTGGACAAGGACGGCAAGCAGCCCGCCGCCCAGCCCACGCGCCTGACCATGAAGCCGGACGACCGCCTGGCCATCGGCTATAGCGCAACCGATGACTTCGGCGTGGCCGGCGCGCAGATGCTGGTGTCGATCGACGGCCGCCGCCTCGAACCGCGCGAGCTGGCGCTCACGGAGGGCGGCCCCGGCGGCCGGATGTTCGGCGGCGTGACCCACCTGAACCTGGCCTCGCTGGACCTGGCCGGGGCGCGGACCGTCACCTTCCAGGTGCGGGCCATCGACATGCTGCCCAGCGCCGACGGCGGCCCCCAGGAGGGGTTCTCCGAGCTGTACACCATCGACCTGGACGTGTCGGCCATCGCCCGGACGGAGGCGATCCTGCTGGCCCAGGAACTGCACGTGCGGCAGGAGTTGGAGCGGGTGCTGGCCGATCTGCGGATCGCCAAGCAGGACACCGCCTCCCTGCTGCAGCGCACCGGCGCCCTGTCCAAGCAAGCCGACGACCTGGCCAAGCGCAAGGCCGGCCAGCGGCTGCAGGAGTTCCGCGAGAAGCACCGCACCCTCGACGAACCGTACATCCACCGCGTGCGGAACGCCGGGGAGTATCTCGGCAAGGCCAACAGCCGCACGCGAGACCTCGCCGTGTTCGTCGGCGACGGCGTGTACGCGGGCCTCGCCCCGCGATTGACGGACCTGGCGAACAACCATATCGCCAAGGCCGCCTCACTGGCCACGCAGGTCGGCCTGCGGGAGGACCTCCAGCAGCGCCACGCCACGGCCGACGAATGCGACTTCCAGGTCAAGCGGTCCATCGACCTGGTGACCGAGATGCTGGCGGACTTCGACGAACTGACCCAACTCGTGCGCAAGGCCCTGAAGTATGAAGACTGGGCGCGAACCCAGAGCGAACTGGCCGAGCGCACGCCGGACGCCGCCCTGGCCGACCTGGCCATGAGCGAGAAGGAATGGAAGGCCCAGCAGGAGAAACTCGCCGAGGCCCTGGCCAAAGAGGTGGCCCAGTCCGACGCGGCGAAGGAGCTGTTGCTCGATCACGACGCCGAGGCGGCGAAGAACCTCGCCGAAGAAGCCATGAAGCTCGCCGGCAGGCAGGACGAGAGCCTCCAGCAGACGAAGAAGGCCGAGCGGCTGGAACAGATCGGCAAGGAACTCAAGGGCCTGGCCGAAGAGCAGGCCCAACTCGCCGAGAAGGCCGCCGGCAAGGAGGCCACACAGGGCGAAGCCGCCGGCATGAAGCAGGCAGCCGGGAACATCGAATCCGGCAAGCTTCCGGAGGCCGTGGAGAAACAGGCGGCCGCGGAAAAGGGCCTGGCCGCGGCCGGGCCGGCCGGTGAGCCCCTGGCGACCGAGCAGGCGGACATTCGCAAGCAGACGGCCGAACTCATGGCCGAGAAGCAGAAGCTGGAGGCGGACCTGGCCAGCCAGCAGTTGGCGCGCCTCGCGGCGGAGCAGAAGGCCCTGGCCCAGGAAGTGGCCAAGCTGACCGACGCGGTGAAGCAGGAGGCCCCCCAGGCCGACCGTAGCGACACCGCCGCCGCCCGTGCCGCCGATGCCGCGGCGCAGCAGCTCGCCCAGGGCAATCCGGGCGAGGCGGCGAAGGCGGCGGCAGCGGCAGCCGAACAACTCGGGCAACTGGCCGGAAACCTTGGCGCCCCGCAAGCCGGCCAGCAAGGCCAGACCGGACAGCAGGCACAGAGCGGTCAGCAAGGCCAATCGGGGCAAAGCGGCCAGAGTGGCCAAAGTGGGCAGTCCGGACAGTCCGGGCAAAGTGGTCAGAGCGGCCAAAGCGGACAGTCAGGCCAATCGGGGCAGTCTGGCCAAAGTGGCCAATCCGGTCAATCGGGAAGCCCGGCCGCGACACCGCCGCAGGGCGCTCCATCCGGCGCCTCCCCGCTGGCTCAGACGGCGGCCAACCTCCAGGCCCGCCAGCAGCAACTTGCTGAAGAGATCAAGCTCCTGAGCGATGGCCAGACCGCCGGCCTGCTCGCCTCTCAGCAGCAACAGATTGCCGGACAAGCCGCCCAGTTGAGTCAGGATGCGGGCATGATCGCCTCGCACGCGCAAGACCTCGGCCTCAGCGGCCAGGCCTCGCAGCTTGCATCGACCGCGGCCGGCCAACTCGCCAGCGCACAGTCCTCCGCGGCCGCCGCCGCCGGGCAACTGGGCGCCGCTTCTCAGAGCGGTCAATCCGGGCAAAGCGGCCAATCCGGCCAATCCGGTCAAAGCGGTCAATCGGGTCAATCCGGCCAGAGTGGCCAATCGGGCCAGTCCGGGCAGAGCGGTCAATCCGGCCAATCGGGCCAGTCCGGCCAGAGTGGTCAGCCCGGACAGGGCAGCGGCCAGCCGGGGCAGGGCGGTATGGCCGGCGCCGCTTCCGCACAGGCCGGTGCGGCGGCGTCTCTCGCTCAGGCGGCCGGAACCCTGCAGCAACTGGGCCAGCAGCTTGCCGCCGCCGCGGCGAACGTGCCGGAATCTCCCTTGGCGGCGGACACGCCGCTGCTGACGGACGCGTACGACGCCGCAGCGCAAGCCTCGGCCTCAGCCGCCGCCTCCGACGCGGCCACCGCGGCGGCCATGCTGGATGCCTTGGCGGCAGCCGCGGGAACGGCGGCCCAAGGGGCCGGCGGAATGCCCAGCGCCATGGGCCAGCCCGGTCAGCCCGGACAGCCCGGCCAGGGCAGCGGGAACGTCGGCGCCGGCGTGCAGCAGACGGTTCTCTCCAAGGCGGAACTGAAGCGGATGGGCGTCTCCACGATGGACTGGGCCCTGCTCCGCGGCGAACTGGAGAACGAGATTCTCCAGGCGGCCTCGGAGTCCGGGCCGAAGGAGTATCGCGAAGACATCAAGCGCTACTTCCAGATCATCGCCAAGAAGGGCGCGGAGAAGGAAGACCGACAGGACAAGTAGGCCGAGGCCCGGCCCCGGCCCAAACCTGCGCGGAGACATGCTCCGCGCGTGGACATAAAGCGAGCAGAGGTGATCCCGGTGAACAGAATCTACAAAAGCACGGCATGGGCGGCCCTTGCGTGCATTGCCGCGGCGCTGGCGACGGGCGGCGCGGCGCGGGCGGACATGGCCTCGCCAAAACTGGCCCAGTACGAAAAACCGGTCGATGACGCCATTGGAAAGGCCCTGGAGTACCTGGTGGCCAACCAGCAGGAGGATGGCTCCTTTGTGAAGGGCAGCAAAGGCGACGGGCAGACAGGCATCACGTCGCTCTGTGTGATGGCGTTTCTGTCCAAGGGCTATACCCCCGGCACGGGCAAGTACGGCGAGGTGATCAACAAGGGCGTGGACTACATCCTGGACCACCAGAGCAAGAACGGCCTTCTGGTCGACACGAAGCAGTCGAAAGGGGAGATGTACAACCACGGCATCGCCACGCTGATGCTCTCGGAAGTCTCCGGCATGGTGGACCCCGAGCGGCAGAAGAAGATCGACGAGGCCCTCCCCAAGGCGCTCAAGCTGATCCTCTCCGCCCAGCAGGTCAAGAAGAGCCACGAGCACGAAGGCGGCTGGCGGTACAAGTCCAACAGCAACGACAGCGACATCTCCGTCACCGGTTGGCAGATCATGGCGCTTCGTTCGGCGCGGGCCAACGGGGCCAACGTGCCCAAGGAGACGATCGAGCAGGCCCTGGAGTATATCCTCAAGTGCCGCGACTCCAGCGGCGGCTTCAGCTACATGCCCAAACGCAGGCAGCCCGGCATCGGCCGCACCGGCACCGCCCTGCTGTCGCTCTCGCTGGCCGGCCGGCAGGAAGACAAGGAAGCCATCGCCGCCGGGGACTGGATCCTCCACGATATCAGCAAAGGCGGCAAGGGGCGCGGGATCAAGGACAGCCACCTCTTCTACGCCACGTATTATGCCTCTCAGGGCATGTTCCAGTTGGGCGGCAACTACTGGGAGCAGTGGGCCGACGTGATGTACACCACGCTGCTCCAGACGCAGAGGAAGGACGGCTCCTGGCCCAGCCGTCACGGCGAGGCCTACGCCACCAGCATGGCCGTGCTGGCTATGGCGGTGGTGTACCGCCAACTGCCTATCTATCAGCGATAGGGGGCGATCCTATAGCTTCAGAATCGCCGTCATTGGCATGAACAGGTGCCGGGGATCATCCAGCAGAGGCAGGAAGCCGTATACTTCATAGAATCGCTTCGCCGCGTCGTTCAGGGCATGGACAGTAACCGCCCAGATGCCGAAGCATTCGGCAACTCCGGCCACCCGCTTCAAGACGTCGACCAACCACAACCCACCAAGCCCCATGCCTTGGAAGCGCCTGTCCACACGGCGAGTCGGCCCAGATGGGCGATCGGCGCCAGGTATTTCGGCAGTCGCCTCGATACTTCCTGCGGTAGATCAACGAACGCCACACTTCCGCTGCACAGCATATAGTACCCAACTGCTTCACTCGATCCATCATGGGGCAGGACGTCGATCCGCCGTTACACCACGCCGATGGCAAGGCCCACGAGTTCGAAATCACTGCTGGTCCCGAAAGCAACCCGGCTGTCAACCCGTCTCAACCTGTTTGCGAGAGAGTCCGAGAGTTCGCGGGCGATTATTCGGGGCAACGGAAGTTTCTTGCTGGATTCTCGCATTCGTTTGGCGCGCGGGCGTTTCGACTGCCACGGCTACGTTCCGAAGGCGGCTTTCAGAAAGCATCGCGTAAATGCCTGTAACTTCCTTTGGATTTGGATTTTATTGGGCTTCCCTTGCGGAGTGGATAGAATATTTTGGTGGTGAACGCCGAGAAGCGGCTACACCCCTACAGGAAAGGGTGGTCGATTATGAAGACGCTGAAGCTGGTGTTGATGCTGGTGGTGGCCGTCGCACTAGCGGCTGTTGTTCTGCAGAATCGGGCTCTTGTCGAAGTCCAGCTTCTCTGGTGGACCGGGACAATATCTACAATTGTGCTTCTTCTCCTCACCGTCGTGGGGGGATTCATCCTGGGTCTGCTTACGGCACTTCTTGTAAAAGGTGGCGCGAAATCAGACTCCACACAGAAAGGGTCATGACACTGCTGTCCAAGTGGAGGTTGTAATCCTGGAAACAAAACCGTCTATGACGCCGCCTTTAAGGGCAGTTGGATTCCGAAATGGCGGCCCTCTCAGTCGCCGTCCCGGTCATCTCAGGGTGCAGGCGCTCAGTCGCCACAAGCACACGCTCGCCGCTCGGGAGCGTTGTGGAGCAACAGCGGACGAAGTCACCCGTAGTGTATTCCCATCGTTCTCCTGCATCCCTGTTCTTGGATGTGATCCGATAGACATCTTCGCCCTCATACACTGCCTCCACTCGCCGCCACGCATCGTTGCCCTTCTCGAGCAGGGCCACATATATCTCTCGGGTGTGTCGCTCATCGTGAGACATCGTCACGTCCTCTTCCCGCGTTCCCATGATGCCGGCCAGTCAATCAAGATCAACTCACGTTCTCTGGGGGCGTGGTCCGCTCAGTCGCATCGCGGATGGCGGCAACCAGATCTTCTGACGGGCCGCCTTTGCTCAAGTAGGTTACAGCGCCCGCCTGTTGCATCGTCTCGCGTTGATCGGCTTCCGCGTGCATGGACAGGCCGATGACCTTCGTGTCGGGCAGTTCGGCCATGATCGCCTTCGTGGCGTCAATACCGTTCATGCCCGGCATGCTGACGTCCATGACGATCACATCCGGCCGATGAAGGCGAGCCTGCTCAATCGTATCCTGACCGTCGCCTGCCTCGGCGATGACCGCGAGATCCGGTTCGGCATCCAGGACACCCTTGAGCCCCTGGCGCACAATGGCATGGTCGTCCACAAGGAGCACTCGGACGCGGGCGTCGTTTGGCTTGCGCTCCGTGGTTGCGGCAACTCAGCTCAGCCATTGTCGGGCAAATCCGGGTACAGCTCGCGCATACAGTCGGGACAGAGACCATGGCTGAACTGTGCTTCCGATCGTTCGTCGATGTACTGCTCAATCTGGTTCCAATATCCCTGATCGTCGCGGATTTTCTTGCAGTGACTGCAGATCGGCAGCAGGCCGCTGAGTTTCTTGACTTGGCTGAGTGCGTTTTGGAGCTGTTCGATAAGTTGATCGCTTTCCTCGATAATCCGTCGGCGTTCAATGGCATACGCGATTGCCCGGGACACCAGACGTTCGTCCGTCTGGCCCTTGATCAGGAAGTCCTGCGCCCCCTGCCGAACGGCTTTTCGACCCAGTGATTCATTATCATTTGCTGTCAATACGACGATTGGCGTTTTCGGCGAGGCAGCATTAACGGCCACTACCGTTTCCATTCCCCGGACATCCGGTAGCGACAAATCCAACAGTATTACGTCGAAACGCTTGTCTTGTAGCAGTTGTCGTGCCTGCTTCAGCGAGTCGGCAAGATCGACCGTGTAGATCGCCTCGCTCGACCGGATCAGGCCTTGTGTGAGAACGCCCGCAAAGGCAGGGCTGTCCTCCACCAGGAGTACCGCGATCCGTGATGTCATTAAGGCGCCCATTCCTATCATTATAGACAGTCGAAGGCTCACTATTGCCCGCGCGGTGTGAACGACGTCATCGGGCGCAGGCGCTTAGCTAGAAATATCGCAGCAATCGGGAGCCGGGCAGGATCGGCCGATCACAACCGTGTCCGTGTGGGATTGATCATCTGCATAGCCAATATATTTATTCCTGACCACCGCCCGGTTTGCTCGGCACGGGCTTTCCGTAGTCACGGATGATAGCAAGGAGATCATCTGAAAGCCCGCCCTTGCTGACGTAGGCAACTGCCCCTGCCTCTCGCATCGCCTCGGCCTGGTCGGCATCGGCGTGCATGGACAGGCCGATGACCTTCGTGTCGGGCAGTTCGGCCATGATCGCCTTCGTGGCGTCGATGCCGTTCGTACCAGGCATGCTGATATCCATGATGATCGCATCGGGGCGGTGACGGCGGGCCTGCTCAATCGCATCCTGACCGTCACCTGCCTCGGCGATCACGGCGATATCCGGTTTGGAATCCAGGATACCCTTGAGCCCCTGGCGCACAATGGCATGGTCGTCCACAAGGAGCACTCGGATGCGGGCGTCGTTTGGCTTGCGCTCCGTGGTTGCGGCAACTGAATTCTGCTCCGGAGGCGGCACGATCCACGGCGGTTCCTCAGGTCGAGCAACTTCGGCCATCAGTGTGACACGGGTGCCCCGACCCGGGGCGCTGTCAATCACGCAATGCCCGCCGATGTGCTCCAATCTCTCCTGGAGGCCGAACAGGCCCAGGCCCGTCGCCTCGTTATCGTCCCGCAGGCTGGCCGGATCGAAGCCCTTGCCCTCGTCACTCACGACGACGCGCACCAGTTCGTCATCGGGTCGGCTCAACTGAACGCGGGCCGAATCGACGCCCGCATGCTTGGCCACGTTCAGCAGCAACTCCCGCACCGCGGAAAACAGAAGGAAAGCCGCACCGGTTTGGTCCTGAGGCACAGAGGCGTTGATTTCCGTCTGCACCTTCAGACCGTGCCTGCTCTCCATCTGCCTGGCCAGCCAGGGCAAGGCAGCCTCCAGTCCACCCTCGTAAAGAATCGACGGGCTCAGTTCAACCGTCAGCACCCGGGACGCATCCAAGGACTGGTCGAGCAGGGCATCCATCAAATCGACCGCATCCCGTGATCGCTCATCAGACGCACCGGATCGCACGACCGTCAAATGGAATTTTGCGGCGACCAGCAATTGCTGAAGGTTGTCATGGAGCACTCGTGCGAGCCGTTCCCGCTCGCGCTGCTCGCTCTGTGACAGCTCGGACGCCAACTGGCGGAGTTGGTCGGCGCGGCGATCCGCCAGGGCTGTCCGGTCCGTCACTCGCTGCTCCAGATCGACATTCAGGGCGCGGAGTTCTGCACGGGCCTTCTCACGGATGGTGACGTCCTCGATGGCCACAAGGACGCGGTGCGGAAGGTTTTCAGTGCCCTCAATCCGACGGGCGTTGAGCAGCATGATTCGCGGCCCAAGTGCGGAAAACTCGTGGCGAACCTCGAAATCACTCAACTGCTGCCCGTGGTCGGCCACCTCCTTAAGAACACTGCGAAGTTCGGGAATGTCCCATTGCCGGCTGCCGAGGTCGCCGAACCTGTCCCCCATGATCTGGTCGGCATGCACATTGAATGTCCGCAGGAAAGCCGGATTGGCTGAGAGCACCCGCAACTCATCGTCCAGAACGATGAGGGGGTTGTGCACGGTATCCACGATGCTTTGCGTGTAGCTCTTCTCATACCGGAGGTGGTCTTCAGTCTCCTTCAATCGGCTGACATCGGAGAAAGTGACCACGCATCCATCGATCCGATTGTCCATCGTGCGGTACGGCATGACGCGCACCGTGTACCATCGGCCGTCGCGTGCCGGCACCTCCTTCTCGATCGGCGAGAGCGTCTTGAGCACTCTTACTGCGTCGGCGGCCAGGTCGCCGCCGGCGAAGTTCTGAGTGATATGGGCGATCGGCCTGCCCAGGTCCGACTCGATGAGATTCAGCAGTTCCGTCGACCGCGGCGTGAATCGCCTGATTCGTAGCTGCGCATCCAGGAAGATCGTTGCAATTTCCGTAGCCTTCAGCAGGTTGGCCAGGTCGTTGTTTGTGTCAGTCAGTTCACCCACCTTGTCGTTGAGCTGGGCGTTGACCGTGGTCAACTCCTCGTTGACCGACTGCAGTTCCTCCTTAGAAGCCTCCAACTCCTCATTGGCCGACTGGAGTTCTTCGTTCATGGACATTACTTCTTCATTGGCCGCCTTGAGTTCCTCGGTGGCCGCGTCATAGCCCTCCACGTTACTCCGCAGCTCCGCACGCAGGTCTTTGACCTCGGCCTCCAACTGAGCAACGAGCGGCTCGTCCTCTGGGGCCACAGTGTGAGCGGTTGGCGGACGCCGTTGCGGCAGGGCGTCCTCAAAGACAACCGCCAGGAGACTGCCTCCCTCGGCCTGCTCGCCCACGCGTAGCACCGTCAGGTTGGCCAGTGGTGAGCCCTCCTGGGGCATAGACACCTGTGCCAGGCGAACGGGCTCTTCCTGCTGTAGCGCACTCTTGATCGCTCGGCGGAGTTTGGCGGAGAGGGCGCCGCCCGTCATGTCGAGAATGTTCAGGCTGGCGGGCCCCTCGGGGTGGCCCAGGAATTTTTCAGTCCGGCCGTGGAAGTACAGGATCTTGCCCTCGACGTCCATTAGCGCGACGCTGGCGTCGAAGTGCCGAAGCAAGGCATCCAGGTTCGCCCGCGGGAGCATGGAGGCGTCGCCGGCGGTCCGCGGGCGAGCAGGCCGGGCGACCTGCTGCCCGACGGCGTACAGGGGGAATTCGCCAGCGGCCCTCCGGTTGGACTTCACCAGCCGGAATATCCGGTCCTGCTTGGCGACCGGATCGAACAAATGTTCCATTCCGGCAACACCTTCGGATTTGCCCAGCATCAGGCAACCTCCGGTGTTCAAGGCGAAGCTGAAGACCGACAGCACCTTCTTCTGGGCCGCCAGCTCGAGGTAGATCAGCACGTTGCGGCAACTGATCAGGTCGAGCTTGGAGAACGGCGGATCGGCAAGAAGATTGTGACGGGAGAAGATGACCGTATCGCGAAGCTGCTTTTCGACGTGATAGCCTCTGTCGTCGACAGTAAAGAACCGCTCCAGACGATCGGGCGACACATGGTTGGCGATCTCCAGAGGGTAGGTGCCGGCGCGAGCGGTTTCCAGGGCGTGTTCGTCTACATCCGTGGCGAAGACCTGCACCGGAAAGCTTTTGTCGGCGGCCGCTCTTTCCTCCAGCAGAAGCATGGAGATGGAGTACGCCTCTTCGCCCGTCGCGCATCCAGCCACCCACGCGCGGAGCGGCTGGTCGTCCTTCCTGGCCGCGATCAGCGGAACGACAATCTCGGTTCGCAGGGCATCGAAGACCTCGGCGTCGCGGAAGAATGAACTGACGCCGATCAGCATGTCCTTCGCGAGTTGAGCCAACTCGGCGGTGTCCGTCTGGAGCAGCTTGACATAATCGGCGGTGCCTTCGATCTGCCGCAGCCCCATTCGGCGCTGGATGCGCCGAAAAACCGTGGTTCGTTTGTAGTGACTGTAGTCGCTGTTCGTGCGAGTCCGAAGAAGCTTCAAAATCGCGTCAATGTCGGAGGGGGCAGCCTTGCTGGCAGGCTCTTCGCAGCTGGCCGCGAACATCTCTTGATGCTGTGCGAAATCCACCAGTGCCGCCGGCATATCTGAAGGTTGCAGCACATAATCCACCAGGCCTGTATCAATGGCCGCCTGGGGCATTGCCGGGAACTGTGCGGTGCCCGGTTCCTGCGCCATGCACATGCCGCCGGCCGCACGGACGGCCCTGACCCCTTGCGGACCATCCAATCCGCTGCTGCCCGACAGGATGATGCAGACGGCCGCCGGCCCTTGATCTTCGGCCAGAGAGTTCAGGAAATGATCGATGGCCGTCTCCACGTGGCCCCCCTTTGTGGAACCGCTCAATGCGAGCCGGCCCTGCCGAACGCTTAAGGTTCTGCCTGCCGGGTTGGTGTAGACGGTATTGGGCTCAATCGGCATGCCATCTTCCGCCTGCACGACTTTCATCGCGGTGGACCTGGACAGGATTTCGGCCATGCGGCTTTCGTGGGCGGGGTCGAGGTGCTGGACAACGACGAAGGCCATGCCGCTGTCGGCCGGCATTGCACCGAAGAACTCCTTCAGAGCATCAAGGCCGCCGGCGGAAGCGCCGATCCCAACGACCGGGGCCGCTTCGATGCTGGTATTCGCGAGTGGCTGGGGCATTGCTATCGACTCCATGGCTTATGCACTGACGGTCGTTGCTTATGCCCGGCTTCTCTCCTGCTTGATCCGTCATTGGGGGGCATGAGCGGTTATTCTACCAGAAAGGCCTCACCGCGGCCTTCCTAA